>OJIY01000147.1_pt1 | contig 45240 bp, 40 predicted proteins | sample 1596061 | NCBI WGS metagenome assembly OJIY01 (sample SAMEA4350111, study PRJEB24818) | metagenome | biome: human; feature: gut; material: faeces | place: Denmark | collected 2013-09 | reverse complement strand
AAAACAAGCTTTCGGGATGCCCCGAAGCCTCGAAATCTTGAAAAATAAGCTTTCGGGATGCCCCGAAGCCTCAAAATCTTGAAAAACAAGCTTTCGGGATGCCCCGAAGCCTCGAAATCTTGAAAAACAAGCTTTCGGGATGCCCCGAAGCCTCGAAATCTTGAAAAATAAGCTTTCGGGATGCCCCGAAGCCTCGAAATCTTGAAAAACAAGCTTTCGGGATGCCCCGAAGCCTCGAAATCTTGAAAAATAAGCTTTCGGGATGCCCCGAAGCCTCAAAATCTTGAAAAACAAGCTTTCGGGATGCCCCGAAGCCTCGAAATCTTGAAAAATAAGCTTTCGGGATGCCCCGAAGCCTAAAAATCTTGAAAAATAAGCTTTCGGGGAGTCCCGAAGCTTCGAAATCTTGAAAAACAAACTTTCGGGATGCCCCGAAGCCTCAAAATCTTGAAAAACAAGCTTTCGGGGAGTCCCGAAATACGTTTATCACTTATGGAAATCAGAACAATCCCAAAAGATAGGAGGGTGCACCAAAATTTTACCTTCTGACACATACACTCCCCGACTTTTATATGCGAAAAAGATTAACCGGACAGCAATAGTCGCGTAACTGCTCATAGGGTTGGGTAATACTGCAGTGTTTCAGCCAATCCGCATCCCAATAATAAGCCATAGCCATACCGAGAATAAGGGATATTACAGCTTGATATAAATCTTCTTTTTCCACAAAGGATAGCCTATTGCAGCATGCATCATCATGAATAGTGCAGCATATTCAAGGGAAGCTAAATAGGGATCAGGTGTCAAAGAAGACAAAAGGTTATAGATTTTGCCCTTTATTTCCCAATAACCAAATAGGATTGCGATCAGCTCACTTGCTACATAAAGAAACAAAGGGTTGGTGCCGAAGACAAGAAAAAATGTCAGACGGGTAGTCTTTATGCCTTTAATGTCAATGCAATACATGAGCAATCCTTGGGTAACAGCAGCCAGACCACAAGTCATGCAGACGTAGCTGGGACTCCAAATGCGCTTGTTAAGTGGCAGTCCGAAGCTGACGATATAGCCGATGATGACGAGAAAACTGCCTGTTATCAGGAAGCCTAGAACCTTTTCTTCTGTGCTTTTGGCATCACTCATTCGTTTACCGCAGTAAAAACCTATCAGTGTATGGGCAATTGCCGATAATGAACTACCTGTTCCTTCTGGGTCAACGGGACTGTTATGATAGAGATGTTCTATGCCGAAAAGACGGATATCAATTTGTGCAAGAATGTTTTGCTGGCTGTCATACGCGTAGCCATTTCCCCAGATAAGCAACAGGCTGTAGGCTGCAAGCAATATAACAATGACGGGAATCGTATGGCGATGATTGCAGCAAAGTGCGAAAATGCTGACTGCAAAGTAGCATATAGCGATGCGTTGCATTACGGCCCAGATGCGAAGATGACTGAAATCAAGAGCATTCCCGCTGATAGCCATGTCAAACCAGTTGATAAACAGGCCAATAAGAAACAGTAGAACCGTGCGTTTAACAATCTTGAAAGCCACTTGTCTGCTCCATGTGAAGTTGGTTTTCTTAAGACTAAGATAGGTTGAAATCCCCATAATGAAGAGAAAGAAAGGGAAAATAAGGTCGCAAGGAGTCATACCATTCCATTTGCTGTGCTGTAAAGTGGCGTATATATGCTTGCCTGCTCCATTGTTTACGAGTATCATCAGGCATACTGTCGCACCACGAAGTACATCGAGAGAAAGAAGTCTTTTCTTTTCCATTTCTGCTTATTTCAAAAATTCTACCACTTCTTTTGCCATGCTGATGCAGTCACCCTCGGGCCTGCTGCTATAGATGTTGTGCTGCAAAGTCCAAGGCTCTTCAATGCTGTACCAATCAATCTGCGGGCCTTTGGGTAATGCCAAGTCAAACAGTTCACTACAGGTTTTGTTGGCATTCTTACCGGCTCCGAGTGCTTCTTCATTCGGATGTGTATAGTCTTCCATCTGTTTGGCAAGCACATCCATGAAGATTTTCCAGCGCTTATAGTAGAAGTCTTTCAGTTTTCCCTGCCATTCCTTGTGGGCATAGTCGTGCAGGCCCCCTTTGTCAGCACATATCCGGTTGCCCCAAGTGGTAATTTGTACGCGCGCATTCCATTCATAAAGATCTTTCTCTTGCTGCGTTGTTCCTAATTTTCGGGCTGCTTCTGTCCAATGACCCAGCCGAAATTCAGTGCGCGTTCCAAGCAGTTTGTCCTGTAAAAGAATCATTTCGAGGAAGCGATGTGCATCTTTTGCAAAGGCCTTCCGACTGAAACCATTGTAATCTGCAATGGTTTTCAGATATTGCAGACGTCCTTGATCGGCAAGTGCCTGACGGCAGATGTCCACCAAATCATATTCGAAATTGTTGTTCCCTTTATACTGATCAGCGATGCCGGTCATAAGTTGTGCGGCCTCAAGTGTAGCCTGTGGGTCATAATAATTGCGCATCTTTGACCAGCTTTTCACTTGAAAATTGTTCAAACTTGGCCTGCCACAGAATATACTTTCATGAGGTCCTTGTTGGTTATTGCCTGCCGGACAGTTGTAAATGGTTTCAGAAAGCAGCTGCCAGGCACATTCGATTTCAGGAGAAGTCTTGCCATATCGTGCTTTCACATAGCCCCTAATCCAATCTTCTTTCTTGCACTCCGTGCGCCAAGGCAGTTCACTCATGAGTTCGAACATCACGGGATTGTTTTCAGAACCCTCCATGGTGAAGCCTATACCTTTCAGATGTTGTGTGTTAGGTGAAGATTGCTTAGTGCTGTAGAAGTTGTGAAGTAACTGGTTCATACGCCCATGTAAGCCCACATTTGCACCGAAGTTCTCGAGCATGCAGAATAACCAGTCATGCTGTTCATAGCCCTTTTCGCGTTTCCAGATAGAGGGAATACCAAACATAGGCCTACATTCAGAAAACAAATCCAACACGAGTAAGTCTCCATTCTTCATGTTCTTGATCATTTGGGGACGCGGGTTCTCTGTCCAACCTTGTATGACCCACGTGGCATTTGGATTGACACGTTTCATGGCCTCCATTACTTTGCGCCCCGCCTTGCTGTAATCTATGGCCTCATCGTCGTTGGTCTCGTGGAAAGGATCCATGCTGTAGTAGTTTGCCTTGCCGTATAATTTGGTGAGTTCAGCATAGTATAGGTCTGCTATCTTATCAAAATGAGCGTCAGTTGGCGATAGGTTTGCAGGCCGTGTATAGCCGTTCCATATACCGCCATCCGTGACATTAAGTCCCAATTTCGCTTTGGCATCATGAGGCATCATACCACAGAAGCCCGGCAGTACAGGCTGCATGCCATATTCGTGCATGCGTTTGAGTATCTTCTTCTGCAGTGCCTCCTGCTGATTATACCAGGAGTCGGGGAGTGGACCGCCCCAACCTTCAAGATTATTCATCTCCCACCAGGCCAAAAAAGCAGGGCCTGCGATGAACTTCCCAATTTCTTCTTTCGTGTAACCCAATTTCAACAGCATGTTGCGCCAAGCCACTTCTTCGCCCACAATGGCTAAAGGGAGGTTGACACCATGCAGTGCCATCCAGTCGATTTCCGTCTGCCAGCGTTTCCAATCCCAGAAAGCCATGGAGTAAGAAAATGTACAATAATTGAAATCATAGCGCAGTTTGAGGTCGGTTGCGTGGCGTTCGGGACTTGTAACCCTTGGGAGTGAGGCCGGCAGGTGCGTGTTCATGTTATTCCAAGTAAGGTGAATACCAGCGTAATATTTAAGATACCAGTTTAGCCCCACAGCAATATTCACCCACGTATTGCCTTTAATGACAATGCAATTTCCCTCTTGTGACAATTCAAAGAAGTCAGTAGGACTTTGGATAAGTTCGGTTTTGAACTTCTTGCTTGCCCCTTTGTCAATACGTTCTAAAAGGTTATCAATAGGATTGGCTGATGAAATGACAGCGATGAGGCAAAAGAATAAAGTAATAATGGTTCTCATGTTAAATTATCATTAGACTACAAAGGTAATGACTTTTTCTTATATATATCAAAGTGAGAGAGATTTTATAGGGTGACAGGACAAAACAAGTGGGGTCTAATCTCAATGAAGAATGGATTTAATAGCATTACATTGCTTTTGTACTGACAACAGCAAGTATAGATGAAAAGAAACTCAAAGTGTGGGAATCCCAGACGAAAAGACTTTGCAGAAAACTATTCGCTGATAAAGTATATATAGTAGAAGCTATTTGATTTACTCTTTCGGGATGGGGTATATTTGGTGATAAAACTCATAACCAATATGGAAAATAAGCTGAATGATAATAATGAAGTTGCCCAATACTGCTTGAGACAAGATGATGGAAGACAATTGAAATGGTGTGTTGTTTTGTATGTTGCAAAGAAAATAAAAGCTTTGCAAATAACATAAGAAATCTCCACTAACTATCTACTGTCCCCCTATATTCCTTGCTTACCATTCGACTTATTCCAAAAACCGAAAAAGTTTTAAAAGAAAAAAGCGATGACCTTCACAGGTAACCGCTCCAAATCTTCAATAGGTATTAGTCTTCTTTAAGGTAAAAAGATTGTTTTCAGGATAACGATACAAAGGTAAAGCTTTTTTTTGGATTACCAAATGTTTCGCATTTTTTTTTTGATAAAAAATCTTATTATTATCATTTGGCGAGTGAATATTGGTAGAAATATCATCTCACTCCTTTTGTTATTTTATTTCACAACAATCTTTTTATGATTGATGATGTAGATACCTTTGTGTAATTTCTCTGTATTTGTTCCTAAATATCTGCCGTCAAGAGTGAATATTCGGTGGTCTTCCTGTGCATTGGTTGCTGGAGAGTGAATGCCGGTCGGATGTTTGTAATCAGCAATATATCTAAATGTAACTTTCCCGTCTTCACTGATGCTGATGTTTTCAAGCGCTTGGTTTACCTTATAATAATTAGCGTTGAGCGTTGTCTTTTCATTTATATCGCCTTGCGAATACCACCAAAAGTTTGGTATATTAGCGTCGGAGTTCAGCTTTGTTACATTGGATGTGCCTGGGAATACGTCGCCTTTGAGCTGGTTCATATAGTTTTGTTTCTCTTGTTTGTTAAGTTCACTGTGGTTAGCTTCATCCTTACCATGCCTTTGAATCAAATAGGATGAGAAACAAAGTCCGTCAGCCGGCACGACAGCCATACCCGGTTTACCTGGTGTGTTGTTCGGATGATCGTACATGTTCACCTCATCATAGTCTAAAACCTTATATACCAATAGCCCTTTATTGCTTGCGCCTTTATACCAACCAGTCTGGTTAATGTTCTCTAAAAGAAAGTATTCTTCTGCATGATTTGGATTTGCCATCTTGTAAACAATCCCTCCGTCATTGGCAGTTTTGTCCATTGTGATGTTGCCTTCAGCGGTCAAAGATTGTATGTCTACAGGCCAGTTCATCTGTTTTTTCTCCCATGCAGTGTAGGGCATTGGTATGAAACCGCCCTTGCCTGCATATTCACCTCCGTCCATTAAATCCCAGAATTCCATTTCCTGATTATGCACATAGGCAACAGAGGTAGTAGGATAAATGTCGGGTAATCCCATGGCATGCGAGAACTCATGACAGGTAACACCTATGCTATTAATTTGCATGGTCTTGTCTTGCTCATTAATCCGCTTTCTGATATATGCAGGATAGAGCTCGGCACCAATACTGAAATTATAGGCCGTTTTATCTCCAATCTTCAGTGAGTTGTCTTGAATAGTACTTGTACATGCCCATACTGTTTCTGCACCTCCGCCATAGTTCTGTCCTAAGCCGGCATAAACCACATAGACACAATCTATATATCCATCGTTGTTGGCATCTAAACGATCTGCATCCGTGACAAGATGTTTAGCTTGATTAAAGGCATCCCGCACAAGGTCACGGGGTCTTTCGTCGCTGTTGTTGTTAGCATTGTTGCCTCCATAATAGGTTCTGTTATTTGGCAAGTCAACAGGGCCATAGATATCGAAAACTGGCTCGAAAGTACCACTGCTGATAGCTTTGAAGTATTGTGACACGCTTCCATGATTTTCATTATTGCCATTTCCTCGATCTGAAATAGCGCCAGGTGCATTGAAGAAATCGTTGAAAGCTTCCTTGGGTTCCTTAACTTTAAATTTCACATCCTTGAAGTTGGCAAGGATAACGAGGATATGAGGCTTTCCCGTATGAGGAGTATAGCGTGTATTAGGATCGATGGCTCGTGTCTTGACTCCCTGAAAATTGTCGGGATGTTTGCGGGGAGTTATGAGTTGTGCCTCTGCACTTCCCAATACAGGTGCAGGTACCATTTTTCCGTCATATCTTCTAACAAGTGTTGTGTTCTCTTGGTCTGCATGGCTTGAAAGTGATGATGCCATTAAGCAAACTGCAAGTAAAAATGTATTCATTATTGTAATTTTGTATTGTTGTTAATCTTAAGTGGTAGGGATAAATGAGGGTGTTTACCTGAAAAAATACTGTCCTTTATTTCGCGTTTGTTTGCCGAATTCAATGGCATGATGCGGGCAATAATGGTAGCAGGCAAAGCAGGTAAGACAACTGTTGTTGTGTTTCCACAAGGGAAATTGACCATGTCCTCCTTCAATATTGGCTGTTGGACAGACATTGGTACAGATACCACATTTTACACAACGCTGCTTCTCGACATGGAAAGGCTTGTCTGTAATGAGCCTGTTTACGAAATAAGAACCTAAAATCTTACAGTTAATCCATGGCCAATGACTCAGATACATGCGGTTTACACAATGCTCACGGTCGTAAATCTGCCCGCAATAAGTTTGCAACAACGCCGTTGCCTGCTGTCGTTTCTCTGTTGCAACCTCCCTGGTATCTACGTTCATGAAAGGCAGTCCAACATAGGTGTTAGGCATTTTCAATGAGAAAGTGGCATGCGTATGTAGTCCGATTGTTGCAAGATCTTCGTTAAGATAGTCCATAGCCTGTCCGATATCATCGCCGGCAGTGCATAGTGCATAGCAATAGTGTGCAGAAAGTGAGTCTGAATGTTGGCATGCAGTCAGCTTCAGACTTCCGATAAACTTCCTGACGAATAGGGGCGGGCGCCAGCCATGAATAGGAAACATGAAGCCAATACGCTCATCTCTTTCTAAGGTATAAGCATATTGGCTTTTTACAACATCAGGAATAGAATAGAGTTTCTCTCCTGTGATTTGAGCAACTTTCCGAGCTGCCCAACGAGTGTTTCCTGTTGCAGAAAAGTAAAATATCATTTATTTTCTGATTCGGTCATTACCCCTTCAATGTAAAGACGAGTCATTTCAGTTTTGGCATTACTGTGAACGGTAATACTCTTCTTAAAATGTCCGGCAAACAGTGTGGAACCATTATAAGTGACCTTGATTTCTCCTTTTTGTCCTGGCATAATAGGCGTCTTAGTGTAAGTAGGAACCGTACAACCACAACTTGCCATTGCCTGATTAATGACCAAAGGGGCGTCTCCGGTGTTTGTGAACACGAAAACGGTTTGACGAACAGGATTACTTTTTGGGAAAGTCCCAAGGTCAATAGTTACCTTGTCGAATTTAATCTCTGCCTGTTTCTGAGCAGATGCCATTGTAAAGAATGACATAAGCATGAATGCTATAGCTAATAATTTCTTCATATTCCTCTCTATTAATATTGAATTATGTGCAAAAATACGAAACATTTTGAATTCTTACCTCTTATATATAAGAATTTTATAGATTATTAATCAAATTCTTTCACTTTCATTGAGGTTTGTTCTCATGTGCTAATGTTTAGGAAACAAAAGCTCATAGTCTCTTTTCAAAGCAGGACGAGTCCATGTTTCCGGCACAAAATGCCAGTTGTTATGAGGTTGGGCATCTATTATTTTGTGATGTTCTATATACTCCATGATAATACTTCTTTGATCTTTTGAACTGATGAATTCAATTCTCTGGGGAATCTCTTGCAATGGAATTCCTGCACCACGTGTCAGTAATTCTCCCCCGCCATTGCCTCGATAACTATTCATGGCAACGCGATATGTTCTGTTTTCTTCAAAGGATTGTCCATTAGACATACGGAGAACATGTACTTTTTGTCCATCGGGTTGTGTGACATCAACTTCATAATCAATGCCGGCAGCAGTGTCGAAGTTGAATGCAAGATTGTGCCAATGCCAATGACCATCGATTTCTTGGTTCATAAGCATAATGTGGTCATTTGGGTTTTGCATGGTTGTAACCCATTGATCATAACTCATTTCTAATAATAATCGTACTTCCTTACCGGTCATTCTGACTACATAGAGCTGATTTTCATACGTATAAAGATTAAAAAGATCACTCACATGAATATCTCCTTCGTGTATACATGCATCGAATTTCAAAGGAGCATTGAGTGAAATGTCGGCTCCTGTAAAGTCTAATTGAATATCGTGTATGAAATCAGAGAATGCAGATGAACCGAAAAAACTGTCGCGAGTATAGATAGAATGCGTAAAGGTTCCAATCTTTCGACCGACATATTGCTTCACTTTCTCTATGTCAGAAGAGAAGTGTTCCATGAAAGTCTGATCAATCTTTTCATTGTCAATATTCACAAGTTGGGCATCTGTTGATGCCAAATGTATTTGTCCTTGCGGACTTTTCTCAAAGTTTAAGCTGCATTCACTGATGTAATGTGCATTACTTGAAGGATTGATGATATAAATCTTTCTCCCATCCTTTTCAATACATTCTCTTTTTAATCTATGGTCGTGTCCACAGAGGATGAGGTCAATACCTGACACTTTTTGTGCTGTTTTTATACTTTCATTTTCATTGCCATTTGTATCTTGAATTCCCCCTTCGAAACCCGAATGGAAAAGTCCGATGACTGCATCAGCATGTTCAATCTCACGTACATGTTTTACCCATTTTGCCATACAGCTTGGTATATCCAGAAAAGTCATGCCCTGCCACAGGTTTTCATGCAGCCAATAGGGGATGCTCGGAGTCAGCATACCGATAAAAGCAATCCTTATTCCTGCTATTTCTCGGATTGCATACGGCTTGAAGTAAGGCTTTAATGAATTGTTATAAACAATATTAGCTGCAAGGATATCATAATTTGCTTCAGCTGCATATTTATCGTAAACAGCATGTCCTGTTTCGATATCGTGATTTCCTATGGTCTGCAAGTCATACCCAAGGACATTCATGACACGCGCTGCAACATTTTCCATAGACGGCTGCACATAATTGCAATAATAGCATGAAGGCTGTCCTTGCAGCACATCTCCGCCATCTACAAGCAATAAATGTTGGCCGTATTTATAGCGCATTTGCTTCACATATGACGCTATGCGTGCCATAGAACCCTTGCAGGGATGCCCTTCGATAAAGTCAAAAGGGAAGAAGCATCCATGTATATCGGTTGTATGAAGTATTTTAATCGTGAATTTGCTCATATATTCCGATATATCTCCGAGCTATATTTACATAGTCATGATGTCGCTCAATATAGGCAATACTCTCACGTTTGAGCGTGTCAAAACGCTCAGGGTGAAGCACTAATTGCTTGAGAACGTGATACACACTGTCTTCATTGGGCTGCACATTCATAATGGGCCGAAGCTCCGTTTCGCCTAAAATCTCATAGTTTTCAGGTTCTCCGCCACCAATACAGATAAGTCCTCTATTCATAGCTTCCAATGAATTCATAGACGGAGTGTAGCTGTAGAGCTGATCAAGAATGGCATCGCATCCCTCCATCATTTTGACATAATCAGCAAAAGGAATACTTTCTGCAATTTTCAGAATGACTTTTTCAGGGTATTCTTGTGCTATCTTTTGTGCAGCTTTGAGCATGATATCCGTTCCTTTGTAGGTACTTCGCTCCTTGTTTATACCGATAAAGAGGTGGAGTTTGCCCTCAAATGGCCGAGGAAACCGATGAAGTGGAACAATGGGAAATGGGCAGAAGCTGGTTTTCTCAGGAAAAATGGGATGATAACAAGCCCAATATTCATAAAGCCCGGCAACGGTATGGTCACAGTCTTTCGCTATATATTGGCACAATTCTGCTTTCGGTGTTCCTATCCAATCCCTTATATATTGCTGTGACTCCTGGTCTTTTCGTATGCTTTTCCCTATATTGAAGTCACTGTATCGCAAAGGGAAGCGCGTTATACACTCATGAACCCAATAGTAATCCATGCCAAAGGCCCCTAAAACAGTATGGCGGTTATGTTTTCGCAGATAATTATAGAAGAAGCGAAGTCGCTCTGCTTTCAGCTCGAAAAACATGGGGTTGATGAGTTGAACTATGTCATAGCCACGCAGTTTTGGAAGTAGAAAGAGCAGACGGGTATAGAGTCTTACACCACCAAGTCGGCCTTTTGGCCGACTGACATCTATGTCGCGCGGATAGTTTTTCCAGAAATCTCCGTTGGAAACAACCGTGACTTCATGCCCCAACTTGCGCAAACCTTGTGCCAAAGTTGCATGTACATTACTGTATTCTCCTAACAGAAGTATTTTCATAGAAGCGTTGTTGCAATGATAATTCTGCGCCCCCAGCTACTTTTACAGAGCTTTTGAAAGACTCGATACTTGGCTGTATAGTTCTTTTCGGGCAGAGGAAACAGACCATGAGCATGCAACCTTTCGCATGTTTCTTCAAGTCTTGACAGGCTATGTGTCAGTCGGGCCGTGTTATAAAGATGATCCATGGAAAGTTGTGCTATGCGCCGTTGCAGGGCAAACTGCTTCGATTGAGGAAGTGTGTTGAGTTGTTCTTGCAGGTGAAGGATAACTTTTTCTGTGTTCTCGAGCCTTTGAATACAACTGCGTTTATCGTGTTGATGCAGCACAGAAGCCTTGTGTTGTCGATAGAAATAGCTTTTTGCCGACGTTGCGAAAAGACGGTCGGCATGCAACATCAACTGTGCAGTAAACTCTTCATCTTCGGCATAATAGTTCATGTCGGAGCGGAAACGAAGCCCTTGTAACATGTCTTTCTTGAAAATATAACACCACGAAGCTCCTCTTATGTTGTGTGCCTGCATATAGTCTGCACCAGTAAAAGGCCCTTCAATATCTTCAGTAATGGTGACTGAAGGTGAGTATGCTACATCGAAAACTATCATGTCCGGATTATGGTATCTGGCGATATCTAAGCAATGTTCATAGGTCGGTTGCAGCAGATAATCATCTCCGTCAATCAGTTGTATGTATTTTCCCTTGGCCATATCTATGCCTCGGTTTCGCGATCTACTAATTCCCTGATTGGGTTGGCGCACATAGATGATATCGTCACTGATGTCAAGCAGTGTGCTGATAGCAGGCGTGTCGCTTCCGTCATCAATCACAATAATCTCCCGGCTGTCATTACTGAGCGACAAATTGCGTATGCTGTCTATGCATGAACGGAGCATTGTCGGGTCGGTATTGAATGTCGGGATGATGAAGCTCACCAATGGAGTCTTGTCATATTTTCGTAAGTCTTGCGAGTTGGGCATAGTCATGATTTTGTGGAACAAATATAAGAAAAAATCTCTCTGCGGCCAAGAATAAGCCGATTTTATTTTGAAAGGGGAGCGTTTGCTGCTTTAATAGTGAGAGGCTTTAAGCTTTAATCATGCCCTTAGAAACTAATGGTTATTATCAAATATAACTCATGAAACTGTTGATTTAATTTACTATTGATTTGCATTTGCCTCTAAAATTTATTATCTTTGCCAAGGGGAAGAATGCGAAAGTGTTTTCCCTTTTTTCGTTTATAGGCCGCGGACAGACAATGAAAGCATGCAAATGGCCTGATAATCTAAGTCAGATTACATTCTGAAGTGCGTCAAATCAGTGTATAAAGTGACTTGTTTTGCAGATAAATATGAGGCATATTGTACCATGAAATGATGCAGATGAGTCAATAATTTGTTGTTTACGGAAAAACAGAACAATGCAAGATAACTTTTATTGTAATGTTTTCTGATTATTTTTTATTATTTTTTGGAGCGAGATAAAGAGTCAATCTAAATGAAATATCAGTGCAGTACGATGTACCTGGAAAAGCTATATAAATCGGGAGAACAAAGAAATGTAGAACTTTAGAACTTCAAAATTTCTTTTCTATAGATAGATGAAGTAATTTCGTATGAAATGTTTCAATCTGTCGACAGCATTCTTTATAGTGGAAGATGAGTCGCAGGCAGGGTGTGCCTTTCGCTATGAAAAGACAAAAACAGAGGTGAAATAAAATAAAACTATGGCTTGCACAACTGATTTTATAGATTTTGTATGTCTGCAACTTGAGGGTGTAGAATTGTTAACTTGCTTTGTTTCGATGAAGTTTCAATAAAAAAAACAATTTCTTTTTGTTTTATTTTCCAAATTCATAAATAATTACTACATTTGCGTTGACAAACATATTAATTAATCTATCATCAGATAAAACAAGTAGAATCAAAATGAGTAAAATCGTTACATTGGGTGAAATCATGCTTCGCCTATCGCCAAAGGGTAATTATCGCTTTGTCCAGAGTGACTCTTTTCAGGTTATTCCGGGTGGCGGTGAAGCTAATGTGGCCGTCAGCCTTGCTAATTATGGACATGCTTCTTACTTCGTATCGAAGCTTCCGGCTCATGAAATTGGTCAGATAGCCGTGAATGGTTTGCGCCGCTATGGTGTCAACACAGATTATATTGTGCGTGGCGGGGATAGAGTAGGGCTTTATTATGCGGAGACCGGTGCAAGCATGCGTCCTTCAAAAGTCATTTATGATAGGGCTAACAGTGCCATTGCAGAGGCTGATCCTTCTGATTTCAACTTTGATGAAATCATGGAGGGTGCAGATTGGTTCCATTGGAGTGGCATCACTCCTGCAATCAGTGATAAGGCTGCAGAGCTGACCCGATTGGCTTGTGAAGCTGCAAAACGTCATCATGTAACAGTTTCGGTAGACCTGAATTTCCGTAAGAAGCTGTGGACATCAGAGAAGGCAATCGCTGTGATGCGTCCTTTAATGAAATATGTAGACGTATGTATCGGCAATGAAGAAGATGCACAGTTGTGCCTTGGTTTCAAGCCGGATGCCGATGTTGAGGGGGGAAAAACCGATGCAGAAGGCTACTATGGCATATTCAAGGGCATGATGAAGGAGTTTGGTTTCAAATATGTTGTCTCCACATTACGCGAAAGTTTCTCTGCTACTCATAATGGCTGGAAAGCACTGATCTATGATGGTAAGGAGTTTTATCAAAGTAAGCATTACGACATCAATCCCATCATTGATCGTGTTGGTGGTGGTGATTCTTTCTCTGGTGGTTTAATTCATGGCATGCTTACCTACAAGGATCAAGCTAAGGCTTTGGAATTTGCAGTAGCAGCAAGTGCATTGAAGCATACTATTCCTGGCGATTTCAACGTGGTTTCAACTTCAGAAGTGGAGAGTTTAGCCGGTGGTAACGCCAATGGCCGTGTTCAACGATAATTTTAGATAAAAGAAATGGCAAGATTTAATAAGGTACAAGTACTTACTGCTATGAAGGAAACGGGCATGGTTCCTGTATTCTTCAATAGTGATATTGATATTTGCAAGCAAGTCATTAAGGCCTGCTATATGGGTGGTGTCCGTGTTTTCGAGTTTACAAATCGTGGTGACTTCGCCCACGAATTGTTTGGAGATTTGGTGAAATGGGCAGCAAAGGAGTGTCCGGAACTTATCCTTGGAGCAGGTACTGTGATTGATGCACCAACAGCAGTTCTGTATCTTCAGTTGGGAGCTAACTTCATTGTAGGCCCTAACTTCAATCCAGAGATTGCTCCTGTCTGCAATCGTAGATTGGTTCCTTATTCTCCGGGCTGTGGAAGTGTCAGTGAGATGAGTGATGCACAGGCTGCAGGCTGCGATGTAACCAAGGTTTTTCCGGCAGGCAATGTAGGTGGCCCTTCTTTTGTTAAGAACGTTTTAGGGCCATTGCGTTGGAGCAATATCATGGTGACAGGGGCTGTTTCTCCTGACGAAGAGAACCTTACTAATTGGATAAAGGCAGGTGTGCTTTGTGTTGGTATGGGTTCGAAATTGTTTCCGAAAGACGCCATTGCTGCTAAAAACTGGCAGTATATCACAGACAAATGCATTGAGGCATTAGGGTATATTGCCAAGGCTCGATCATAAGTTACGACATATAAAAGGCTTCCTATTGCTTCTGATAGGAGGTCTTTTCCTTTTTTCTGCTTGTAGACCGGAATACAAATCAGAGGTTGACAAGTTGAATGATATCTCATATTCTTTTCACTATCGTAATCTTGATTCAACCAAGTACTATGCAAACAAGGCTTTGAAATTAAGTAAAGATTACGATAATGGATATGCAGAAGCTTTGAATAATTTAGCCTTTGTAAGTATTGTCAAGATGAATTATGACAATGCTTATAAATTATTGAATGCGGTTTTGAAGGCTACAGATAATCAGTTTGAGCTTCTTGTGGCCGACATTCAGTTCATGCGTTTATGCCAACGTCAGTCCAGAAACAAAGACTTTTATATCTATAGAGAGAGCGCTCTTCACAGACTTCATCGCATCAAAGAAGAACAGTCAGGTCTTACTTCAAGGCAATTAAGACGATTAACTTACGCAAAGTCTGAGTTTGATATTGTCAATTCCACCTATTTTTATTATATAGGTCTGCGTAAGCAGGCTATTGAGGCATTGGATAATATCGATCCATATGGTGCTATCCAGCAAGACACGGCACAGTTGTTGTCCTATTACTATAATATTGGTTCGGGTGGAATGATAACTTCAGGAACGAGTAGGGAAATCATCCAGAAAGAGTTCGACTATCTTGTGAAATGCTATCTGTTGGCTTTACAGCACAATTATCCGTTTTGGGAAGCCAATTCAATGCAGGCTATTAGCGAACATTTACAAGATAAGAAACAACGCGATATGCTGATAGCTGATAATCTACCTACCATGAAGTTTCTTAATGTTGACCACATGCCAGACTCTTTGTTGGCAGGAAATCTTGCCCAACGATCGCTTGATATCTTCATCAGATATGGGGATGTATATCAGATTGCGGGTGCCTATAGAACGTTGGCACAGTGCTATTGGCATATCAATGACTATCATTCGGCTAATATCTGCCTTAACGATGCATTGCTGCGTGACACAGTTATTCAACGCGCTCCAGACCTTGTGGCTTCTATCCGCGAGCAGATGTCATTGGTTTATTCGGCAATAGACGATAAAACTCAGAGCGATTTCAATCGCAATATCTATCTTGATATGCAGGAAAAGACACGTCAGGATCGTCAACTTGAAGCTCGTGCAGACCAGCTTAACAGGTCGGCATCGACATTGAATTTCATGATTGGGGCTGTTGTTTTCATGATAGTTATCGTTATACTTCTCTTGATTTTCTTTGACAGAATGCGTGTGCGAAGTGACAAGAAGTTTTCTATAGAGCGACTTTTTGCACCTTTGGATGAATGGCAGGAACGTGAAAAGAAAATCAGGTTACAGCAGGAGGATAACTTCGAACAGGTGGATGAACAAATCCAAATGGAGAGTTTGCACCTCTCTGACAACTTGAGGAGAAACATTGAGCAGCGTGCTAAGATTGCTCTCGTCAATAGTATTACTCCACTTATCGACCGTATTATCCACGAAATCAACTGTTTGCGTAATCGCCATGAGACAGAGAAAGTGAGATTAGAGCGGTACGCATACATCAGTGAACTTACCAATCAGATTGGTGAATATAATAATGTGCTGACGCAATGGATACAGCTTCGCCAAGGACAGCTTAGTATTAAGGTCGAGAGTTTCGCCCTTCAGGAACTGTTTACTATCGTGGTCAAGGGTTATATGAGTTTCAGATTAAAAGGTATCTCCCTGAAAGTTAAACCTACAGATGCTGTTGTCAAGGCTGATAAAACATTGACTCTGTTCATGATTAACACTCTGGCTGATAACGCACGCAAATATACTCAGCAGGGAGGTTGTGTGACAATCTATAGTCAGATTACTGAAGAAGCGGTGGAAATCGTGATAGAAGACAATGGACAAGGTATGACCGAAAAGCAGGTTTTACATTTGTTTGATCACAAAACGATTGTTGATGAGTCGTTGAAAGAAAGCGAGTTGATTCCAGAAGAGAAGTCTCATGGTTTCGGTTTGATGAATTGTAAGGGCATCATTGATAAGTATCGAAAAATCAGTTCAATCTTTTCTGTATGCTCTATCAAGGTAGAAAGTGAGATTGGTAAAGGCAGTCGCTTTGCTTTCAGGCTTCCTAAAGGTGTATTACGCTTGCTTTTTGTTTTCTCATTTCTTGGTCTTTCGTCTTCTATATTTGCATCTTCATATCTTTTGAAAAAGGCTGCAGCTTTCGCTGACAGTGCTTATTTTTGTAATTTGAATGGCAGATATGAGACGACTTTAGATTATGCTGATAGTTGCAGAACCTATTTGAATAAATATTATCGGTTGCTTGGTCTTCAGGAAACTGCTGATACTTTGCGATATATAGAAACAGAAGTTACGCCTGTAGAGATTACATGGTATCACCGTCATTTACGCTTCGACTACAATGTTATCCTTGATATTCGTAATGAAACTGCTGTTGCTAATCTTGCTTTGCATGATTGGGATGCCTACCATTACAATAATAGGGTCTATACATTACTGTTTCGTGAGACTTCGGCTGATAATAGTCTGGGAGAGTATGTGCGTGTAATGCAGCGGTCAGAAAACAATAAAAATGTGGCTATCATACTTCTTGTATTGCTTCTTATATTGATTTTTCCTGCCTATTATTTTCTTTATTACCGGCATCGTCTATATTACAGGTTAGCTGTGGATCGTGTTGATAAAATCAATGCTGTTTTGTTATCAGACCTAACTCCTCAGGAAAAACTCAGCAATATCAATAAAATCTGGGCACAGGCCAACTTGTTGCTCAAGGCTACAAACTCCAAGTTGAACGATGTTGTTGAAAAGATTAGGCTTGCACTTGCTAATAAAATAGAAGACGATAATAAGCAGTCAATAAGTCTGGAATTGGCAAAGGATGAATTGCATAGGATTATTTATGAAAATCAACGACTGCACATCAGCAATAATGTGCTTGACAACTGTCTGTCAACACTAAAGCATGAGACGATGTATTACCCCTCGCGCATACGTCAGTTGGTGGATGAAAAGGATAAAAATCTTAATGCTATTAACGAAGTTGCACTCTATTATAAACAGCTTTATGCATTGCTGAGTGAACAAGCTATGGTTCAAATAGACAATAATCTAAAAGCGAATTCGCAATTAGTGAACTATCTTCTTGAACTTCTTAAAAAGATAAGTGGAGAGAAGAACTTAGAAAAAACATTGGTAGAAAAAGATAATCAATATGTCATTATACGTTTGATATTACCTTCACTTCATCTTTCTGATGAACAATGTGCAGCATTATTTACTCCATTATCTATCAATATCAATTATATGGTGTGTCGTCAGATAGTCAGAGAAATAGGAGAAACGACAAATCTTAGAGGTTGTGGTATAGAGGCAAGTCATCTTCCTGATGATGCAGGAACACAGATTGAAATCACTCTTCCACGTCAGTTGAATATAAAATTAAACTCATGAATAACTTTAAAATTATTATCGTTGAAGATGTACCATTGGAGTTAAAAGGTACGGAGGGTATCATTAAGAATGATATTCCGGAGGCAGAAATCATAGGAACAGCAGAAAATGAAACTGCTTATTGGAAGCTGTTGAAAGATCACCAGCCCGATTTGGTCTTGCTTGATCTTGGACTCGGGGGGAGTACAACGGTTGGTGTAGAGATTTGTCGCCATACAAAAGAAACACATCCTGAAATTAAAGTGTTGATTTTCACAGGCGAAATTTTGAATGAGAAGCTTTGGGTTGATGTCTTGGATGCGGGATGTGATGGTATAATTCTCAAGAGTGGGGAACTTCTGACACGTGGAGATGTCTCCAGTGTTATGGATGGAAAGCGTCTTGTTTTCAATCAACCCATCTTAGAAAAGATAGTATCTCGTTTCAAAGCAAGCGTCGATAACCAGTTGATGCGGCAGGAAGCTTTGATTAATTATGAAATTGATGAATACGATGAACGCTTTCTTCGCCACCTTGCTTTGGGGTATACGAAAGAACAGATTACTAATCTTCGAGGTATGCCTTTCGGCGTAAAGAGTTTGGAAAAGCGTCAGAACGAATTGGTTCAGAAGTTATTCCCTGATGGTAATGGTGGCGTTGGCGTCAATGCAACACGTTTAGTCGTGCGGGCACTTGAACTTAGGATCTTGGATATTGATAATCTGCGACCGGATGAAGAATAAACGAAAACAGCGCTATCTTGGGAACATTATGGTGTTCTTGGCTGCAGGTCAGCTTCTTGTTATACTGTTGTCGTGGCTGCTTTCTGCGGCTTTGCCTGATCTGTCGGTACATTCCTTGCTCAGTAGTGAAGGGATAAGATGGTTCTTCGGACGTTTTTCATATAATATTGCCACGCCTATGACCGCTTGGTTGATTGTTGCAACGATTGCCTATGGTTGTCTTTCATCATGTGGAATCTTGGAATTGCGCCGCCCAATCGACTTCCGTCAGCGCATAGCTCTGCGGTTTGTTGTTTACGAAATCATTGCTTTTGCGGCTATTCTTCTGTTACTGACGCTTGTACCTCATGCCGTATTGCTGAGTGTCGATGGCAATATTCTTTCTCGTAGCTTTGTGAATAGCTTCATCCCTTATGTTTCTTTTGTTGTTTGTGTGATTTCTGTCAGCTATGCTTACATGTCAGGAAAGTACACCTCTAAAGCTGATATTTTCAATATGCTCTGTGAAGGAAGCCGCAAACTTGCACCAATTTTCGTGCTTTATGTGCTGTTCATGCAACTTATTTTTTCTATACTTTTCGTGTTTTCAAACGGCGGATAGCAGTATTCAACTCTTTATTTGTATCCGTCTATTGACCACAAGGGAAATGGAAAATGCTTTATTGCAGCTCATTACAAAACTTATCAAACTCATTTTGATACCCATTAAACACGTTGATGTCTACAAGACCATGGATGCCTTTTACTCTTCCATCAGGTGACAGTTGCCAATAAACCAGCTTTACATCAGGCTTATATTCTCCGTAACGTGCAATCCAAACCCGATATTTGGCTTTGAGATCAGGAGCTTCTGGAAGGTAACGATTAACGAAAATCTGGCTGATATAAAGAATTGGTCTGCGCCCCGTTGCTTTCTCTACAATGCGGAGCCATGTCCTCACTGCTTTGAAAAGTGCTTTTGTTCCTCCCATTCTATGTATTTGTGAGGGTAGGGGTTCAACGTCAAGAACAGGTGGAAAGTCTCCCTTTTTAACGGATGAATTTTTCAAAAAGTTGTGTGCTTGCTGTGCAGCCGGCGTCTTTGTGGTAAAGAAGTGATAGCTGCCAACCTTGAAACCTGCAGCTTTTGCATCACGATAGTCCTTTTTGTAATAAGGGTTTTGCAAGCTTTTTCCCTCGGTACTCTTCAGATAAATGAAACTGATGGGATAGTCAATGCGCCCTGTTACCTTTTTCTTACTGATTTTCCCCAGGCCAACAATGCGCAGTTGATGCCATTTAATACCATAATGTTTCTTTCCAATGACGTGTTGATACTTAGAGATATCAATGCCATAAATACGGTTATTGGTGTAGTTCAAGCGTTCTCCATGGAAGTGACCATGGTGCCATTCGCCCACTTTCAGTTCGTTATTGGCAGTTATAGCCACTCCAAAACCGTCACGTTTTCCATTTATCCAGTTTCCTTCATAGTATGTTCCATCTTTTGATTGATAGACACCATAGCCCTGCGGTTGTGCATCTTGATTGAAGAAACCAATGTAACGATTTCCTATACTGTCGGTACAAGTGCCACTTATAAGCGTGTCATTTCTCCAAGTTCCCTCATAGATATTCCCGATGGAATCGCGCATTTTTCCATTTCCTTGTCGCTTTCCATCTATAGCATAGCCTTGATATATGGTGCTTCCTCTTTTTACAATGCCATAATTGAGTTTCTTGTTAATGCTCATTTCACCACAAGAAGCAAAGAAAAGAGCAATGACAGATAAAATTCCTATTTGATATATCCTGTTCAAATCTTATTTTTCTAAATGAAAAAGTTCTTTAATTTGTTCACTATCATGATAGCCATTCTGCAGTTTTATGCCTGCAAAACGCCCTTTATTCATATAAGTTGGAACGAAAATCATACTTCCCGGTCGTGCAAATTCAACAGGACAAGGGCTTGAAAAACGTGATGTAATGGCCATGGCATCAAGCATTTTTGTGATTTTCCATGGCACAATGGTGATTGCATTTATGCCATGAGGAGTCTTCCTGTCCTCTGTTTCGAGGAGCAATATGCTGTTATGTTTGTCTTTAGCAAGGGCAGAGCAGTGTTTCTTTTCAGTTTTCCCTTTTGTGTTTTTGTAAGTAGCTGTATACTCATCTGCACGATGGATACTTATTTTTCCATTCCTGTTAAATCGTTGGAGCAGGGCTATCGCCTTCTCTAATGTATCCCTTCGCATATGGATCTTTGTTGCATACTTGGCCACTATATCGTATCCTATGTCTTGAACACCATGCACCCGCAGATAGTATCTCAGTTCATGTTGCTGTTGTTTCAGGCTGTTGAGCTCATATTGACAGGCTTTCAACTGATGAACGATAAGTTGTGCAGGTTTGATTGCAGATACCAGCAGATTCATAGTGTCTGCAATGGCAGTAACGATGCGTCCTCTGCATGATGGATAGAGCCAATTTTGATTTATCCAAAAGCCATCAGTGTGTTTATGAATAGGGTGAATATCTTTGACTTTCCATACCATTCCATTTAATAAGGTGTCTGTACTAATGGTTGAAAAAAAGAGATTATTCCCCATTTCATCGCTGATTTGGTAATATCGTTTAAGGTCTATCTGCGTGAGTGCTTGCCTTGCATATGCAGTATCATATGGCCATAGACGATAAATGCACCATGAAATCAGCACCACTGAAATAGCAGCAAGCACCCCAAAAAGCTTTCTTTTTTTCATCAGAAAACAATATTCTGCACTAAAAGTGATATTATCTCAAATCTATAATCTCGGCTTTTGGGAAGTCTTTGGCTTTGAAATTGAAAATCGCATCGCTTTGATCCTTTGCCTTGAAGTTACTTATATTGATTGTAGTCCAGTTCTCTCCCTGTCGCATTTTAACCTGAGAAGGAATATGGTTTTTGCCAATCGTGATGTATAGTTCCTGAATACTACGCTTCTTGTTCTGTGCCGTCATGTGCACATGATAGGCATTTCCTTGACTCTTCATACTCAGATTATAACCGCTTTTATAGATTGTTATGAACTTGTAAGGATTCATCTGAGCTTGCTTAGCCTCGTTTGGTGTGGTTACATTTACCTCATTGGTAGCTTTCATGTAAGTCCACTGCGTCTTTCCATTAAACCAAACTGTGGCCTCCGGGGTATGTGCATAGAACTTGTTTCCTTTGATAGCGATAGTGCCATTGGTTGCTCCGAGGGCATTTCCACGGATAGAAAAGTTGGCACTTGCACCTCCGTTACGGCCAATTACGGTAGCCGTCTTATCAAGTATCTTCATTGCTTGCTCCGAATTCTGTGCCACACAACAGAATGAAGTCAATATCATACACGAGAGAAGGATAATCTTTTTCATCATATTTCTTGTTTTTTAATTCCCTGCAAAGATAAATAATTTATCTGAACTTCAATAGAGTTAGCCTGTTATTAAATAAGAAAGATGTTAAAGGTGTTAAAGAGATGATGTTGCAATTACATGAATGTGGTGAAAGATAGAGACTCTTTTACTTGTCGCATATCATTCTCATTGATAATCAACTACTTGCAAACGTGTTTGCAACTTGCGTCAAATCATGATGCAACTTGCATCAAGTTACGTTGTAATCTGCGTCAAAATGCGTGATGATTTGACGCAAATTGAAAGCTTGTTTGGCTGTACTTATATTTTCTGTCAACGTAGTTGACAGAAGCATCTCAAACAAAATACAGCTGCACCGGACTCTAATGAATTCTCATGCAACTGTATGCTTTAATTATTTTTCAATGAATATTCTTAGCTACGGAGCTGAAGCAGAAGGCTGTTCAACTGGTTTTCGTCTTGAATAAGCACTTCGCGTGGCTTACTTCCTTGTGCAGACCCCACGATACCTACTTGCTCGAGTTGGTCCATCAATCGGCCTGCACGGTTGTAACCAATAGAGAAACGGCGCTGTATCATACTGGTGGAGCCTTGCTGTGAAAGTACAATTGCATGGGCGGCCTCCTCAAAATAGGGGTCAAGTGTGGACATGTCAGCACTGCCACTGCTTATACCGCCACCACTGTTGTCATCAATGGGTTCGGGAAGTTCCATTGGTTCAACGGGACCCGGCTCTTCCATGATGTAGTCGTTGATGCGTTCAATCTCCGGCGTATCAACGAAAGCACACTGTACGCGAACGGGTTCGTTGCCGTTAAGAAACAGAAGGTCACCACGTCCTACAAGTTGATTGGCTCCTGAACGGTCGAGAATGGTGCGTGAATCAATCTGTGAACTTACGCGGAATGCCATTCTTCCCGGGAAGTTAGCCTTGATATTACCGGTGATAATCTTTGTAGTTGGTCGCTGTGTAGCAATTACCATGTGAATACCTACGGCTCGGGCAAGCTGTGCAATACGTGCAATTGGAAGCTCAATTTCTTTACCTGCGGTCATGATTAAGTCGCCGAACTCATCAATAATGACAACAATATAAGGCATATAGTCGTGACCTTTCGTCAAATCTAACTTGTGATTGACATATTTTGCGTTGTATTCTTTGATGTTCTTTGCACCTGCAACTTTCAAAAGATCATAGCGATGATCCATGAGTGCACAGAGACTGTTGAGTGTTCTGACGACTTTGGTTACATCGGTGATAATAGGTTCTTCATCGTTCTCTGGCAGACAGGCCATGAAATGGTCTGAAATCTTGTGGTAAACACTGAATTCTACCTTCTTTGGATCAACAAGAACGAACTTCAGCTCATTTGGATGCTTCTTATACAACAATGAAGTGATGATAGCATTCAAGCCGACAGACTTACCTTGTCCCGTTGCACCGGCAACAAGCAAGTGTGGAATTTTAGCCAAATCAACCATGAATACCTCGTTGGTAATGGTCTTTCCAAGAGCCAGTGGAAGCTCCATCTTTGTCTCTTTAAATTTCTTTGAGTTCAGAATACTCTCCATTGAAACTATCTGCGGCCTCTTATTTGGCACCTCGATACCAATAGTTCCCTTTCCAGGGATAGGTGCAATAATTCGGATGCCAAGTGCAGAGAGACTCAAAGCTATGTCATCTTCAAGGTTTCGGATTTTGGAAATGCGTACGCCTTCAGCAGGGGTTATTTCGTAAAGTGTAATCGTTGGGCCTACAGTAGCCTTGATTTCGCGGATAGATACACCGAAACTATTGAGCACTTCTACAATGCGTGCGTTGTTAGCTTTGATTTCATCCATGTCGACATTTGGCTTGTCTCCGTCGTCATATTTCTTGAGAAGATCAAGCGTAGGCTTCTTATATTTCGTGAAAGGTTCAAGCGGATCGATAGGAGTATTGAGGATTTCCTCAATGTTAACTACATCACTTCCGGCTTTTTCTTCATTCTTTGCTACCTCTACAGTCAGTTTGTTGTCGTTGCCCTCTGTAGCGTTTAGAGGGGTCTCTGCCTTGGGAGAAAGATTTACTACAGGAGAAGTCGCTGTAGAAGTGTGTGCTGAATTGTCAGCATTATTGTAGTTGGTGAAGTCAAGAACAGGTGCAGGGATATCATTTGGTAAACCCTCTTCAATTGTTGGGTCATCCTCAATAGCTTCATCGGTAATGTCTTCTGATATATCTTCCTGGGGTGTTTCCGTTGTATGGGACTCATGATTTGTAACAGAGAATTTTACCTTTGAGGTGAGATATTTCACCGGATTCATCGCTTTTCTGACGATGTTAATAGTCTCTGCACTTAGATATGTAAGGAAGGCAAGTGCTGTAAAAAGAAGTATGCCAATTAATCCTGGTGCACCAACTATGTTTTCCAAATGCTGAACACAAAACAGTCCATGTTCTCCACCAGGGTTAAAAAAGAGATTACCCATAATGGGGGAAAGGAATTTTGCAAAGGTTATAGAACACCAAATCATTGTCAGCATCATGCCGAAAAACCATTTCCAAAGGTTTATGGTATAGATTTTCATCAGTTTTAAACCAACTAAAATGATGAAAGCTGGCATGATAAAAGCAGGAATTCCAAAGTTGACAGCTATGAAGAAATAGGCCATGATAGCCCCGATGGAACCGCAATAATTTGTAAACGAATGATTAGTGTTTACCCATTCTCCTGGTCTTAACCCTTCAAGCAGGCTTTGGTCACCTTGTCCTGTGGAAAAGAAAGAAACCATTGCAATGATGACAAAGATTGCAATGAGAAGGAGTATTAATCCTAAAAGAAAGTCTGTTTTTTCGTTGCTGAATATATTACGGAAGCCGACTGCCTCGCCCAAGTTCTTAGGTTTGCGGTCAGATTTTTTTCTTGCCATGCTCTTATTGTATTGTATTTCCTGCAAAATTAACGTAAAAATCCGAGAAATGGCGTTCTTTTCATAACTTTTTTCTAATTTTGCAAATTAGAGTTATGTATATAAAGATGAAGAAAACAATATATAGTAAGTTCGACAAGAGACTGATAACTGCCCTTCCTGCGGCTCAATTTCCAGGAAGAATCATAACTGTTATCAGTGAGGCCGATGCAGATAAAGCTGTTGATTATCTGCTGTCATGTGATATTTTGGGCGTTGATACCGAGACAAGACCGACCTTTCATAAAGGTGAACAGCACAAAGTAGCCTTGCTTCAAGTGGCTTCACGTGACACATGTTTTCTCTTCAGACTTAATGATATAGGAATGCCAGCATCGGTAATCAAACTCTTGGAAGACAGAACCGTTCCAAAAATTGGATTGTCATGGCATGATGATATCCTTTCTCTTCATCGTCGTTCAGAGTTTGAACCAGGTTATTTTATTGATTTACAGGACATCGTTGGAAAGATAGGAATAAAAGATTTAAGCCTGCAAAAACTCTATGCCAATATCTTTCATCAGAAGATTAGCAAGCGTCAGCGTCTTACAAACTGGGAAGCTGGAGTGCTTACTGACAAGCAAAAGCAATATGCAGCGACGGATGCCTGGACATGTATAAAACTATATGAAGAAATCAGACGGCTGTATAAAACCAAGGAGTATAAACTTGTTGTACCTGTTGAACCCAGCAGTTTAGAGGGGACTCCAACAGAAAAAGCAATGGCTAAATTAGCATAATGAAATGGTGATAATAGCTCGTTCAGAGGCTTTATTAATCAATTGAAATTCTAAAATACTTATGTATAAGTCAATCTATCTTAAAAAAGGGAAAGAGGAATCATTGAATCGTTTTCACCCTTGGATTTTTTCAGGGGCAATTCATCATATGGATGATAATATAGAGGAGGGGGAACTTGTCAATATATTCACGGCTTCAAATGAGTTTATTGCGGTTGGACATTATCAAATTGGGTCGATTGCTATACGTGTATTGACGTTTTCAAAGGTGGAAATCAGTTATGATTTCTGGTGCGATCGACTGAGTAGTGCTTTGAAAATGCGCCAAAATGTTGGGATTACAGATAATAATGTAAATAATACTTATCGTTTGGTGCATGGTGAAGGAGACTATCTTCCAGGCTTAGTAATTGATTGTTATGGCGAAACTGCAGTCATGCAAGCGCACAGTGTAGGTATGCATGTGTGCCGTGAAGAAATCTGCCGGGCACTGATTAAAGTAATGGGGGAGCGTATTAAGCATGTTTATTATAAAAGTGAGACAACACTTCCCTTCAAAGCAGAACTTGGACAAGAGAATGGTTTCATGTATGGTGGAACGGATAATGATATTGCTATAGAGAATGGCCTGAAGTTCCATGTAGACTGGCTTCGTGGTCAAAAGACAGGTTTCTTTGTTGACCAACGGGAAAATCGAAACCTTTTAGAGCATTATGCAAAAGGGAAAAGCGTGCTGAACATGTTTTGTTATACAGGTGGGTTCTCTGTATATGCCATGCGAGGTCAAGCCAAATTAGTTCATTCTGTGGATAGCAGTGCAAAGGCTGTTGAACTGACAAACCGAAATATAGCCTTGAATTTTCCAGATGATTTGCGTCATGAAGCATTTTGTGAGGATGCGTTCAAATACTTGGATAATAATGATAACAAGTATGATTTGATAATCCTTGATCCACCGGCTTTTGCCAAACATCGTGCAGCTTTACGCAATGCATTGAAAGGTTATACACGTTTGAATGTAAAGGGGCTGCAACGTATCAAGCACGGTGGCATTTTGTTTACTTTCAGTTGTTCACAAGTTGTATCGAAAGAACATTTTCGTAATGCTGTATTTACAGCAGCAGCACAGGCTGGTCGCAAGGTAAGGATACTTCATCAGCTGCATCAACCGGCAGATCATCCTATCAACATCTATCATCCGGAGGGTGAATATCTGAAAGGTTTAGTTTTATATGTTGAGTAGTTTTGCTCGTAGAATTAAGTTGTTCATAGATAGAAACCTTCTGCTGAAGCCTGGAGGTTTTTATCTTGTTGCCTTGAGCGGGGGCTGTGATAGTGTTGCCCTACTTCGGGTAATGATTGAACTTGACTATCATATTGCAGTCATTCATTGTAATTTTCAATTACGAGGTGAAGAGTCAGAACGTGATGAACGCTTCTGTGAAGAACTGTGTAACTCACAAAAAGTCCCATTTCATCGAGTTCATTTTGATACAAGAGAGTATGCAGAACTTCATCATATCAGTATTGAAATGGCTGCACGTGAACTGCGTTATCAATATTTTGAACAGTTAAGAAAGGATATCTGTGCTGACGCTATACTTGTGGCACATCATCAGGATGACACTGTTGAAACTGTATTGTTAAATTTAATACGTGGCACCGGCATTCACGGTTTGCAAGGAATTAAGCCAAAGAACGGTCATGTTATACGTCCTTTATTGCCAATGACACGCAATGATATAGAGAATTATCTTTCTTCTATTCAGCAGACTTTTATCACTGATAGCAGCAATCTTATTGCAGACATCAAACGTAATAAGATAAGATTGAAAGTATTACCATTGTTGCGTGAGATAAATCCTTCGGTATCAGAAAGTATAACTTTAACTGCTAAACATTTGAATGATGCAGCAAAAGTGTTTGATAATGCCTTGCAAGAGAGTGTTGAGAGGGTGACTTTAGTTCGTAAGGCTGACCGATATGTTGTGGATATAGACAAATTAGAACGTGAAATTTCGCCGGAGCAGACACTATATACCATTCTGAAGAATTTTTCGTTTTCATCTGTTCAGATTGAGAATATGGCATACTCACTTGATGCACCGACAGGGAAAAAGTGGTTATCGAATACGCATGAAGCCGTTATTGATAGAGGAACGCTTGTTATAGCCCCGCTTTTGGATGCGTCAAATAAGGTTTTAAAAGTGCCGGAAACAGGGTGCTACGTTTGGGATGATAAAGTTAAATTTAATATCACATCACATGTTATAACCCCTGAATTCAAGCCAAGTCACGACCCTGATAAAATAACTATAGATGCCGAAAAGGTGTTTTTCCCTTTGATAATCCGTTATGCACGGCAAGGAGATAGATTTCATCCTTTTGGTATGGCAGGTAGTAAATTGGTCAGTGATTACTTGACTGACCTGAAGCTGTCATTAGTAGATAAACAACGACAAATCGTTATTGAAGATGCTAAAGGAAAGCTACTATGGATTGTCGGACGAAGAATTGACAACCATTTTGGTGTTACGAATCAAACAAAGGGAGTGCTGATTCTGGCTCTTATGAATGAATGACATTTGCAATAGCACGTGAATGCTCAATTCTATAGAATTATTTCATTGTAGTTTGATATATTGGATTTTTTGTCTAAATTTGTGGCATGGAGAAGCGAAGTCATACAAGAGAAGAGAAAATGCAGGCGTTTGGACGTTTGCTTGATATACAGGACAGGCTTAGAAAAGAGTGCCCTTGGGATAGAAAACAGACGTATGAAAGTCTGCGTCCAAATACAATTGAAGAGGTATATGAATTATGTGACGCACTGATAAAAGGCAATCAGAAGGAAATTTGCAAGGAGTTGGGCGATGTTATGGAGCATGTAGTCTTTTATGCCATGTTAGGACAAGAGACAGGAGACTTCGACATTGCTGATGTCTGCAATGCACAGGCAGACAAACTAATGTTCAGACACGATTTCATTGATTGGAACCAAGGTGGAAATTGGACTGTTACGAATCCCGATATGGTAATTAATCCACAAGGACAGGTTGTCTATAAGGACGAAGAACAGAAGGGAAACGCAACTAAACCGATGACAGCTTCAGAGGTTTCCACTACATGGGAGCAGCGCAAACAACAGGAACGTGGTGGAAACAAGACGGTTCTTTCAGGGGTTCCTGAGTCGTTACCATCTCTCATCAAGGCATACCGAATACAGGACAAGGCACGAAATGTGGGCTTTGATTGGAAACAAAAGGAAGATGTGTGGGACAAAGTACGCGAGGAACTTGGCGAACTTGAAGTGGAATTGAAGAAAGAAGACAAAGATAAGTCTATCGGAGAATTGGGAGATTTCCTTTTCAGCATTATCAATGCTGCCCGCCTATATCACCTCAATCCTGATAATGCATTGGAACGAACCAATCAGAAGTTTATCCATCGCTTTGCATATGTGGAACGAAAAGCAAAGGAAAAGCATAAGCAACTGAAAGATATGACTATAGAAGAGATGGATAAACTGTGGAATGAAGCAAAGGCTATAGAAAACAATATATAAACTAAAGTATATGAAAAAGTTATTTTATTTCGGCGTAATCTTGCTGAGCATGATGAGTATAGTCGCATGTAAGCATAGGCAAAGCGCATCGAATGTAGGGATGAAAGACAGTATGGAAGATGTTGGTTTTGCAGATACTACCGTTTATGGCGTATGTGGAGAAAACACATCAATGCATAATATTGAATTGATTACAGACTTAGGTGACACACTTGAATATACTGCTTTGGATGACGGAAGAGACTCTACCGTTATTTTAGGTGGCCTTTTGTCAGGCGACCGTCTGGCGGTTATCGGCCATGAAGTTGATGGTGAACGCTTTGCACAGCGTGTGATTAACTTGACTACTTTGCTTGGAAAATGGGTTAGTATAGACAGGAATTTCGAGATACTTGAGGGCGGACAGATCAAGAACAATGTAAAGGCTGAGACAAATCCATGGACAGTTTGGAAGATCTGTAATGGCAAATTATTGCTGAATAAGGATACTTTCATGATAGATAACTTGGGTGCAGACTCGCTTTATATCGAGAACAAAGAGGGCATCTTTGCCTTTAAGAGGGTAAAGTAAGGCTCATATCTACGCAAAATGTGCATGGATATTAAGTTTAAGCCCCATTATATAATACTCGAAAAGCTACGCTATGGAACCATTTAAAATCCACATTCTCGGCTGTGGATCGGCTTTGCCGACTCTCAGTCACTATGCTTCCTCACAGGTTGTTGAAATCAGAGAGAAGCTTTTTATGGTTGATTGTGGTGAGGGAACACAAATGCAACTCAGGCGAAATAAAATACGTTTCACGAAGTTGCAGGCTGTTTTTATCTCTCATTTGCATGGGGATCATTGTTTTGGATTGATTGGTATGATCAGCACTTTCGGGATGTTGGGGCGCACTGCCCCCTTTCATGTGTATGCACCGGAAGCATTAGGCCCAATTCTGCAAATCCAATTGGACTTCTTTTGCAAAGGGTTGGGATTTGAAGTCAAGTTTCATCCCATTGATACAACCCGGAAAATCGTGATTTATGAAGACCGAAGTCTGACGGTTGAAACAATTCCTCTTGAACACAGAACCCCAACATGTGGTTTCTTGTTCAGGGAAAAACCCAAATTGCGACATATAAATCGCGAGATGATTGATTGTTATGAAGTTCCTTTGAGCCAATTGAATAACATCCGGGCAGGCATGGATTGGACAACACCTGAGGGCGTGATTATTCCCAATGAAAGGCTGACAACTCCTGCTGATCCGTCAAGATCCTATGCTTATTGTAGTGATACGCACTATATCCCCACGCTTCATGAGTTGATAACTGGTGTAGATACGCTTTATCACGAAAGCACCTATGCAGAAGATAATGCATCGCGTGCCCAGTTATATTGGCATTCCACAGCACGCCAGGCAGCAACAGTGGCTCGTGATGCTCATGTAGGGAAGTTGTTGTTAGGGCATTTCAGTGCCCGCTATGATGATGACAATTGTCTTCTCGATGAAGCCAAAGCTGTTTTTGAAAACAGTTGGCTAACAAACGAAGGACTTGTGTTTAACGTTTGATAGGTGGTGAATTAAAAAGAAAAGAAAATACATTGTTGAGATGAACTATTATTGCCTCATCAGCTATTTCTTTATCTTGAATTTAACATAATCAGCCATATGGCAATGTATAGTTCCAAATTTTACACTACATTTTGACTTTTGCTAAATTTATTTACAAATGACTTTATAATATTCACAGATTTGAAATGAAAGCATCCTAAGCTTTCGATAATGCTTATTTTTCAGCTCTTTACAATTTGTTGATTATCACGTTGTTATAAAACTCAAGGTGAATTACAAGACAAAATCACAATAAAAAACGATGTGATTTGTATTGAATTAAGTCGTAATTTGTACCATTTCATCGTGTGTTTTGATGCAAATGAGAGTATGTTTTGAGTCAAATTGCAACGCATAATGCCTGAAGTTGTAAATCAAAGGAGAGGAAATGAAGGTATTGAAGCTATAAAGAGACTTTACACATGCGCTGAAAAGCGACTCGTGTTTCTATTTGGTGTCCCTTTGAAATGTTAAAAACGAGCAGTAATATTTACAGAAAGGAAGAAATGTTTAGCTTTATATGTCCTTTTTTTGTATTGCAAGTATCTTCTTTAGTTTTGTGCCTTGTTAAACCACTTCACCGCAAAGAGAGAGTTTTGTACGATTAAGATAGACAGTCATCCTTAAGGATGTTTTCAGGAAAATGCCTTTAATTATTGTTAAATTTGTTTTAGGATTACAATAAAATCCATAACTTTGTACACAAATAAAGGTTTCAGTAACTTGAAGAATTGTAATCGTTTATGGCAAAATCTCTACTTAAAATATTTTTCTTTGCGATTTTCTTTTGGGTGTCTCCTGTAGCGTTTGGCGCTACGGAGAATATGAATGCAATGGACATTCCCGGTGCTCATGAGATTGAAATTACGATTAGTCAGACAACATTACGCGTTACAGGGGGCGCCGGTCAGGTGCTTTATATCTATAATGTTGCAGGAGTCTGTGTCATGACGCTTCGGGTGGATAGCAACGATAAGCGTTTCGATTTGAACTTGGCCAAGGGCTGTTATATCGTAAAGGTGGGTAGAACTGTCAGAAAAGTTTCAATACATTGATATTCCCTAAAATCAGTTTTGTTCATAACGGATAACTCAATGTATCGCATATTCTTGTTTTTGCTTTTAGTTGTAGCATTCTTCAGTTCTTGTAGTAATAGGTCAAGAAATCCTAATCTGCATCTTCAACTGTCAGATTTTGAGGCATTAAACACATCCGATTACGCATTAAATTCACACCGTATTCATCATTATTTGGAACAAGTGGCTCTGTCCGATACAGAAACTACGGGCGTTGATGGTCGTGCAAAAAGTTATTACCTCCATGGTGGTGAATTCATTTGGGTGAGTCGTCAAGGGGTTAATCATCAGGCTGACACTTTACTTGCCTATCTGCAAAGGGTAGATGAATTGGGATTTAGTAAGAGTAGATTTAGAGTTTCCCAAATAGAAGCAGACTTGAGAAGGTTCCATTTGTTGGATTTTGATAAGGGAGAGCATGCTATAAACAAGGTTCTGGGCCGTTTGGAATACAATCTGACGAAAGCTTATCTGCGCTATACTATCGTGCAAAGTTTTGGTTTAGTCAATCCTTCGCACTTGCTGAATAAACTTGACAGAAATGAAAGAGACACCGTTCGGGTAAGCTATCGTGGCCTTTTCGATATTCCAATAAAGACTGTGGGAAAGCAATTCTGCAAGGAAGCATTGGCTAAAATCGCCCATGACAGCGTGGGGAGTTTTCTTCATGAGATACAACCTAAAAGTGAATTGTATAGCCAACTGAAAGGCTTGTTAGCTGTTACAACTGACAAGATGATGCGAAGTAGGATATTATGCAATATGGAACGTTGTCGCTGGAGATACTATGATGAGCCAAGCAAGCATGAAAAATATGTACTTGTCAACATTCCTTCTTTCCATTTGCGTGCTGTAAACGGAAGAGAGGTGTTGGAGATGAAAGTAGGATGTGGAACAACTGAAACGAAAACACCGCTCTTGACAAGCCGTATTATGCGCATGGATATCAACCCGCAATGGGTAATTCCACGTAGCATTACAGAGAAAAACATAGCAAACCACTTTGGTGACAGACAATATTTCGATAGTCATCGTTACTTTGTCAGAGATCGTAAAACAGGACAGAAAGTACCATTTGATCGAATAACGCAAGACATGTTTCACAGCAAAGATTATCTTGTGATACAGAAAGGTGGCATCGGTAATTCATTGGGAAGGATTATCTTTCGGTTCAATAATTCATTCAGCGTGTTTCTACATGACACCAATCGGCATGACGTTTTCTCTCAAGAGAATCGGGGAGTGAGTCATGGTTGCATACGTGTAGAGCGTCCTTTTGATCTGGCTGTATTCTTGTTGAAAGACAAAAACGAGAGTTTAATCCGTAAACTTCATTATTCCATGACTGCAGAAATAGGTGGGGAAAGTTCTGTGCTGCCTGAAGAAGAAAAGAAAATGATAAGGAAACAAAAGCCAGATACTTTGCAGCGCTCCATGTTGATCAGTTCCCTGAAGGTGGAACCACAGATACCTATCTTCATCACCTATTTCACAATTTACCCTGATGTGAATGGCAAGTTGCAGTATTTCAGTGATGTATATGGCTATGATAAGGTTATATTCGATGCCCTCAAAAGCTTTGGTGTAAAGTGATGGAATACAATGAAAAAGAGATTTTGGAGGCATTGAGGAACGAAAAGACTAAATATCATGCCTTTTCTCAATTAGTGGAGCACTATCGCGAGCCGCTATATTGGCGTATCAGGCGCATTGTCATAGCGCATGAAGATGCAAATGATGTCTTGCAGAATACGTTTATAAAGGTGTGGAGTAATATGGACAAGTTCCAAATGCGTGCCCAGTTTTCTACATGGATTAATCGTATTGCTATCAACGAAAGTCTGGATTTTCTCCGCTCCAAGAAAGATAAAATAAGCACAGATGAATATGGTGGCGTGGCAATAAAACTATTGGCTGATGACTATTTTGATGGCGATGCAACACAAGCACTGTTGCAGGAGGCAATCGCAACATTGCCTGAAGTACAGCGAACAGTCTTTAATCTGCGTTACTTTGACGAAATGAAATATAACGAGATGAGTCAAGTTTTAGGAACAAGCGAAGGAGCTTTGAAAGCAAGTTACCACTTGGCAGTGAAAAAAATCTGTGATTTTTTAAAGCTGCGTGATTAAACTTTGGTAAACACTTTACGTCAAAAGGATAAGAAAAGGAATTTAATGATATGGAAAAATACGAGCAGGAACTTTTAAAAAAGTTTGGAAAGAACAGGCCTTTTACCGTCCCTGACGGTTATTTTGAGGATTTCAGTGCCCGCCTAATGAATAGTCTGGCAGACTCAAATGACACAAAACGAGTACTAACATTCCGTTCTAAGAAGTTTGTTCAATTGTTCCGCTATGCGGCAGTAGCCTGCTTTGTAGCAGTATTTTCTGTGTTGGGCATTAATAGTTTCTTGACAGCTGAGAATTCTATAGAGGCACCTGTGGCAGAACAACACTATAATGGAGATAAATTATTCGACCAAATAGCAGATTATGCAATGATGGATAATGAAGATTACTATGCAACACTTTCTGATAATTAAATGTAGAATGGAAATGAAAAGAATATTATTACCCCTTATTGTCATGCTTTTTACGGCAATACAACTTGTGGCTCAAGTTCCAGATAGAGGGCGTCCGAAGTTCGATCCAAAAGCCTTTGAAATGAAAATGGAGCAATATGTATCGACAGCTGCAGGTTTTACACCCGCTGAAGCCAGTAAGTTCTTCCCACTTTATCGTGAGATGCACCGCAAGTTAAGAGGATGTTTTGATGAAATGCGTATGTATCGGCACGTCGATACCAATGATGATGAAGCTTCATATAAAGCTATCAAGCGATTGGATGAAATTGATTTGGAAATGAAAGAACTGCAACAACGTTATCATGAAAAGTTCTTGAAGGTTGTTCCTGCAGGTAAGGTTATGAAAGTGATCAAGGCTGAAGAGCGCTTTCATCGTCAAGCTTTCAAGCAGGTTTTAGAAGGTCCGAAAAACTAAATAGATGCAAAGGTATTTCATTTATCTCAGCTATGATGGCTCAGCTTATCACGGGTGGCAAATTCAACCTAATGGTATTTCTGTGCAGGAGAAGCTTCAGGAAGCTCTTTCCAAACTTCTTCGGCAGAAGATAGAGATTGTTGGAGCCGGGCGTACTGACACGGGAGTACATGCCCGAATGATGGTTGCCCATTTTGATTTTCCTAAAAGTATCGAAGAAGAACAGCTGAGGTATAGGCTTAATAGGCTGTTACCACGTGATATTACTATCAATAAAGTGATACCTGTGGGAGCGGATATGCACGCACGCTTTTCGGCAAAATGGCGCACGTATCGGTACTACATTCATACACAAAAAGATGCTTTTCTGCGTCATTATTCCTATGAAAGTCCTTATAAACTCGATTATCAGTTGATGAATCAGGGGGCAGAACTACTGAAAAGTCACACAGATTTTGCAGCATTCTGCAAGACCGGAGCCGACAATAAGTCCACACTGTGTACTATAAGAGAAAGCAAATGGGTGCAGACTTCTGCTATTTCGTGGTATTTTGAGATTACAGCTAATCGCTTTTTAAGAAATATGGTGCGTGCAACCGTGGGGACTCTGTTTCTTTTGGGACGTCATCATATTTCGCTTGATGATTTAGATTACATCTTACAAAAAGGTGATCGAAGTAATGCAGGAGAGAGTATGCCTGGTCATGCTTTGTTCTTGGAGAACATAGAATATTGAATTAAAAAATGTGGTTACTATTAGCATTCCTTTCAGCAACACTATTGGGATTTTATGATTCGTTTAAGAAAAAGGCACTTCATGACAATGCTGTCATCCCAATATTATTTTTGAATACTGTTTTTTCTTCATTAATATTCTTGCCTTTTATCTTTTTGTCTTCGTCAACTCGGATTTTAGAAGGTAGTATATTCTTTGTATCACAAGGAGGTTGGGAAGTGCATCGCTTCATTCTTCTAAAGAGTTTAATTGTCTTGTCCAGTTGGATTTTCGGCTATTTTGCCATGAAACATTTGCCTTTGACAATTGTTGGGCCGATTAATGCCACTCGTCCGGTGATGGTTCTTGTTGGAGCTTTATTGGTATTTGGTGAGCGATTGAATGGCTGGCAATGGATAGGTGTGGCCCTTGCTGTAGTGTCTTTCTTGCTGTTAAGTAAGAGTGGCAGGAAAGAAGGAATTAATTTCAAGCATAACAAGTGGATATATTTCCTCGTGTTTGCTGCACTATTGGGGGCAATTAGTGGACTCTATGATAAATATCTGATGGCAAGTCCGCAGAATGGTGGTGTAGGTATAGACAGGATGATGGTTCAAAGCTGGTATAACATCTATCAGATGGGGATGATGGGAAGCGTGACGCTCCTGCTATGGTGGCCTACTCGAAAACGCACAACACCTTTTCATTGGGACTGGACTGTAGTTTTAATCTCCTTGTTCTTATGTGTTGCCGACTTTGTTTATTTCTATGCGTTAAGCTTACCTGGTGCAATGATATCCATAATCAGCATGATACGTCGAGGCAGTGTGCTGGTAAGTTTCCTTTTTGGAGCACTATTTTTCCATGAAAAAAATCTCAAAGCTAAAGCATTCGACTTGGCACTCGTCCTGCTTGGTATGATATTCCTCTATATTGGTTCAAGATAGTTAGGGTGGGATAGAGGTGTGTGGTTGAATTAATTTGTCAGATTATCTTTGCTTTTTGATATAAAACTTGTATCTTTGTAGACAAGATTGATTGTAAAACAATATAGCATGGCACGTAACATTTTCAAGGGCTTAGGAATTGCCTTGATAACACCTTTCACTTTAGATGGTAAGGTTGACTACAAATCATTGAAGCGTCTTTTGGAATATCAGTTGGCTAACGGCGCTGATTTTCTGTGCATTTTAGCTACAACAGGAGAGGCTCCTTGTCTGACAGCTCAGGAGAAAGATGAACTTACGGCATTTATAAAAGACATTGTAAGAGGCCGAATTCCAATTCTTAAATATTGTGGAGGCAATAATACTGCTGCGGTTGTTGAAGAGATTAAGACTACAAATTGGACTGGAATTGACGGTATCCTTAGCATTTGTCCATATTATAACAAACCTTCTCAGGAAGGTCTTTATCAGCATTTCAAAGCTATAGCAGAAGTTAGTCCGTTACCAATAGTTCTCTATAATGTTCCTGGTCGTACGGGAATTAATATGAAAGCTGAAACAACTGTAAAGTTGGCCAGAGACTTTTCTAATATCATTGCAGTGAAAGAGGCCAGTGGAAGTCTTGAGCAAGTGGATGAGATTATTAAGAATAAACCTGATCATTTTGATGTTATCAGTGGTGATGATGCCTTGACATTCTCTATGATAGCGAGTGGTGCAGCAGGTGTCATCTCTGTGATTGGAAATGCACTTCCTCGGGAATTCAGCCGCATGATACGTCTTGAGTTTAAGGGGGAATATGAGCCGGCACGTAAGATACACCACATGTTTACCGAACTTTATTCCTTACTGTTCGTTGACGGTAATCCTGCAGGTTGTAAGGCATTGCTGAATGATATGGGGATGATTGAGAATGTGCTTCGGCTTCCGCTTGTTCCAACAACCATAACAACAAAGCAGAAAATGGCCGACATTCTAAAAGAGTTAAGAATTTGATAGAAACTTAAATGAAGAGAGTTAACAAATTAAATTCTCTTTAAAAACGCTAAAAGACACATGAACACAAAAGAAAAAGTCTGTATTTCTTTTGTGAAATACAGAATAATAGTTATCTTTGCATTGTGTTTTTCATGGTATTAGATTATTAAGGTTAAAGAAAAGATTGGTTGTCGTGAGGCAATCAATCTTTTTAGTTTGCAATCAATAAAGTTATCTATTTATTTTGCCATACCCTTATTTTCCTTTATCTTTGCAGGCAGAAAGCAGTGCCCCGGCTCTGTTGCTGGCATAATTTCATATGCGAGAGGAAAGTCCGGGCAGCATAGGATACTCCACTTCCGAAAATAGAAGCTATTGGTGACAGTAGGTGTCGACAGAAGAAAACAACCGCCATAAATTGAGATACTGACTGGCTTTCTGGTCAAGTCTCTTTGTGGTAAGGGTGAGAAGGTGGTGTAAGAGACCACCAGCTGACGGGTGATCGTCAGGCTGTGTCATCTGGAGGCTGCAAGTTCATGTATACCGTAGACTGAGGGTTGTCCGCCTGAAGGATTTCGTATCCGCTACGGAGGGTAGAATGCTTAAGCCGTGGGGTGACTCATGGATTAGATAAATAACAGGGCTTCATCTTCGTGATGAATACAGAACCCGGCTTATCAGGGCGCTGCTTTCGCTTTTCTTTTCGTTATACCCCCAAATCACTTTCAATATGAATTTTACATTAAACGAGACTGATTACAAGGTAGATGACCTACAACAATCCATTTTGAGAGTTGTCAACACGTGGGGAGACTCACAAAACTTCCCACAGATGAAAGATTACGGAGTGACCAAAGAGTCGCTGTTATCTTATCTCTTTGATAAGCAATCCATTCTTGACAGTATGGGAAGTGAACGCTTTCAGCTGACACTGTTAGGAATTTTTGTCGTCATTCCCATTTTTATAGCTTCATTATTCCCTGAAAAGAATTTACCGTTTGGACCATATACAGCGATTGTATGCGGGGTAGGGGGTGCGCTTCTTTTTGGACTTCTCAAGCTGTTCATGAACTTTCTCATTCGTAAAAGGCTTGCAAAATTGTATGATGAAGACCATGAAGCATATATAGCGCAAGTGCTTTCATACCGAGATAAGCATTTGAAATAAAAAAACTTGGAATTATCTATCCCAAGTTTCAAGAGGCACCTAGCAGAGTCGAACTGCTCTACACGGTTTTGCAGACCGTTACCTAACCGATCGGCCAAGGTGCCATAATTGCTGATTTGCGGTTGCAAAGGTATAACAAAAAAACTATTTGACCAAATATATCTACTGTTTTTTTCGTTCCTTTTTGCATTTATCATAAAATGCACAGCCTGCACATTTGTAGTCTTTGCACTTAATATTCTGGTTTATAGATTTATAGATGCCTCTTATAGCGAATGTAACTGCCAAAGCTATAACCAGAAAAATGATAATATATTGTATGAGTATTCCCATTCATTAAAAATAAACGGACAGAATTATACATTTTTTACATATATAAAGTCTGCCCGTATAATCAACCAGTTTTCTAATAATCAATTCATCAATTCATTTGTTTGCAAAGATAATTCTTTGCGGTTAGATATGCAATCCTCATTTTTAATGATTTTTCATTCAATGGGCTATTTTCCAGTTTTGTCAATTGTAATGGAAACTATGTTCCAAGATATTGGAAATCAAAGTGTTATATGATGATTTTTAATTTGCGTCAAGTTATGCTGTCATATGATGCTAATTGCACCGTATTCTGATGCAAATCACACGCTAATCTGATGCAAATTAAAAACTAACCTGAACGATATTGAAATTCAGGATAATTTTGATGATAAGCTATGTTTATTCAGATGTAAATGCGGTATGTATTGTGTTATCGTCTAACTTGCATTTTATCATATAATATGTATTATGATAAATTAACGCTATATGAAAGATAAATTCTAAGATGTTCACCCTATTTCACGGTAAGGTGAAAACAACCTTGATGAACTTCGTACTTGATGTGGCAGCGGTTTTGTTTTCTCATGTCGTTCAATACCTCGCTGAGAACCCATTTCAATGTGTCATTCTGTACAGAACGATGCTTTTCATTAGGTGCCTCTACAGTTTTATATCTATTGTAACAAATATCTACCGTTGTTCCATAAAGATGACAACTGTTTACTGTTGCATTGCCATTATGGTTTCGAAGTTTATCTACATCCTCTTTAGAACGCATGACACTCGTGATGATAATCTTATGCAAAGGGATGCCTTTAGTTTGCAATGAATCAAAAAAGTTGTGCCCGATATCCTGTAGCAGTATGGCAGCTTTGGGCACCAGATAAGGAATACTTGACTTTAAGTTGTCAACATAATAATATGGATTTCCACCAACATATACAAGTTCTTCCTTTCTGTTTTCTGCCTCTTCACGGTTTGCAACCGGATTAACACCTAATGCCTGAGCAGACAGAAGTTGCACATCGTTCTGGTCAGGGAAAGCCTTACCGAAGTTTGGTACACTGTAAATCCTGTTTTTTACAACCGAGCCATCAGCATTAAAAAAGGTTGAAGCATGTGGTTGAGAAGACTTAGTTTGAGCATATTGCGCCGTTGTTTGATGCGTGTTGAGTGTGTCTGTTTGGGGCAACTTCGATTTCTCCATGATGCCATCTGGGTGTATTTCCTTGTTGGCAATCGACGGAAAAAGACATCGAATGAAACTAAGAAAGACAACACTAAGGCCGAAACCCTGTAAAAATCGATTTTTGGAAATCTTCATGACCCTATAAATAAACTTTTATTCAGCAGTGCAAAGATAGACCAAATATTTTGTAATCTCAAAAAAAAACTCTACTTTTGCAAGTAAATTTTAAGAAGCTTATACATTGATAGAGAAGCATATATTTCTTGAAGATATTGATCCTGTTGTTTTCTATGGCGTCAATAACAGTCATCTGCAGATGATTAAATCTCTCTTTCCCAAACTGAGAATTGCTGCGCGGGACAATGTCATTAGAATTCTTGGCGACGAGGAAGAGATGGCTAAAATAGAGGAAGATTTGGCTTCAATACAAAGACATGTGCTAAAATATAATTCCATTTCCGATGAAGATATCCTTGACATTGTAAAAGGCAGAAAGACTAAAGCTGAAGGTGTTAAGGATGTTTTGGTTTACAGTGTGTCGGGAAGACCGATTAAAAGTCGGTCGGGAAATCAGCAGAAACTTGTTGATGCCTTTTCTAAAAATGACATGATATTCGCTGTTGGTCCTGCCGGAACGGGAAAAACTTATTTAAGTATTGCCCTGGCAGTAAAGGCGCTCAAGGAGAAAACTGCAAAGAAAATCATCTTGAGTAGGCCTGCTGTCGAAGCTGGTGAAAAGTTGGGGTTCTTGCCTGGCGACATGAAAGATAAAATTGATCCTTATCTTCAACCTTTATATGATGCGCTTGAAGATATGATACCGGCAGTCAAATTGCAGGACATGATGGAAAAACATGTTATTCAGATTGCCCCACTCGCTTTTATGCGCGGACGCACATTAAGTGATGCAGTAGTTATTTTGGATGAAGCTCAGAATACAACTCCGCAGCAAATAAGAATGTTCCTGACCAGAATGGGCTGGAATACGAAGATGATTATCACGGGTGATATGACTCAAATAGATTTGCCTAAAGAACAGAAAAACGGTCTTAAGGAAGCATTGCATATTCTTGGTAAAGTAGAAGGTATAAGCGTGATTAATCTTTCCCAGAAAGATATTGTAAGGCACAAGCTTGTCACTCGGATTGTTAATGCCTATGATGCTTTTGACAAAGTGAAAGATCAGGAGCGTGAGGAAAGAAGACAAAAGCTCCCCAAAGGGCAGAGAAATCAGAACTTAGAAGAAGAATATACAATATTAGAAAATTCAGACAACGACTTTAATTAATATTGAAAATGAAAGCTTTAACAAAGACAGATTTCCATTTCGATGGACAGAAAAGTGTTTACCATGGTAAAGTTCGTGATGTATATAACATCAACGACGATTTGATGGTAATGGTTGCAACCGACAGAATTTCTGCTTTTGACGTGGTCTTGCCAAAGGGAATTCCGTTCAAGGGACAAGTGTTGAACCAGATTGCTGCTAAATTTCTGGATGCGACAAGTGACATTTGTCCAAACTGGAAAATGGCAACTCCTGACCCTATGGTAACAGTTGGGCTTAAATGTGAAGGCTTTCGCGTTGAGATGATTATCCGTTCTATCCTCACAGGCAGTGCTTGGCGTTCTTATAAAGAGGGTTGTCGTGAGCTATGTGGCGTTAAACTTCCTGAAGGAATGCGTGAAAACGAGAAATTCCCTGAGCCAATCGTCACTCCAACGACAAAGGCTGATGAGGGGCACGACTTGAATATTTCCAAGGAAGAAATTATAGCACAAGGGATTGTTTCAAAAGAAGATTACGAAATTATAGAGGATTATACCAAGAAACTCTTCAAGCGTGGACAGGAAATAGCAGCTAAGCAAGGACTGATTTTGGTTGACACAAAATATGAATTTGGTAAGCGTGATGGAAAGATTTATTTGATAGATGAAATCCATACGCCAGACTCAAGTCGTTATTTTTACGCTGAAGGCTACGAAGAGAAACTTGCAGCAGGAAAGCCTCAGAAGCAGTTGTCAAAGGAATTTGTACGTCAATGGTTGATTGAGCATAACTTTATGAATGAACCAGGACAGCAGATGCCTGAGATTACTGACGAATATGCTGACAGCATTAGTGATAGATACATTGAACTGTATGAGCATATTACTGGAGAAAAGTTTGATAGAAGCATTGAATGTGGAGATATTGCAGCGAGAATAGAGAATAATGTTGCAACTTATCTGAAGACAGTCAGATAATTTATTTAAAGGCATTGCATGTATAAACAAGAAGAGATAAAGCCTTACGGTAAGGAGGGTGAGAAAGGAAAGTTGGTTGAGGAAATGTTTGATAACATTGCCCCGACATATGATACGCTAAATCACCGTCTCTCTTGGGATATAGATAAAGGCTGGCGAAAGAAAGCAATTCGCCAGCTTTTGCTCTTTCAACCGAAAACAATTTTGGATATTGCAACGGGTACAGGTGATTTCGCCATACTGTCTGCAAAAGAACTTCGCCCTCAAAGAATGATTGGAATAGATATCAGTGAGGGGATGATGAAGATCGGACAGAAGAAAGTTGAAGCTGAAGGGCTACAGCATATTGTTTCTTTCAAAAAGGATGATTGTACACATTTGTCATTCGATGATAATTCTTTCGATGCAGTTACGGCTGCTTTCGGCATCCGTAATTTTCAGAACCTTGACCAAGGCTTGAGCGAGATGTATCGTGTTTTGCGACCTAATGGTCATCTAAGCATTGTGGAATTAACTACACCTGTGAGTTTCCCAATGAAGCAATTGTTTAAGCTATACTCACATACGATACTCCCTGTGTATGGGAAATTAATTTCAAAAGATACCAGTGCATACAGCTATCTGACCAATACTATAGAGGCTTTTCCGCAAGGTGAAGTGATGTTAGATATTCTTAGGAAAGCTGGTTTTAAGAATGCGAGCTTCAAAAGGCTTACCTTTGGTATTTGTACAATGTATTTTGCAACGAAGTAAGAATTAAATCTCACCTATCAACTATGGATAAATATGGTCTTATAGGATACCCACTCGGACATTCCTTTTCTATAGGGTTCTTCAATGAAAAATTTCAAAATGAAGGAATTGATGCACAATACTGCAACTTTGAAATACCCAGTTTGGATTGTCTTCCTGAAATTATTGCGCAGAACCCAGACCTCAAAGGCCTGAATGTTACCATACCATATAAGGAGAAAATAATAGATTTTCTTGATGAACTCAGTCCTGAAGCAAAGAACATTGGAGCGGTCAATGTTATTAGGGTGAACCATAATGGGAATAAAACATTCATGAAAGGTTACAATAGTGATGTCATTGGCTTTACTAAAAGCATAGAACCTCTTTTAGAGAGATGCCATAAAAAGGCCTTAATCTTAGGTACCGGCGGTGCCTCTAAAGCTATTAAATACGGTTTGGAATCTCTTGGATTGGAAACATTATTGGTCAGTAGGTTTGAGCGCCCAGGTACTATACAGTACCAATCTGTTACGCCTCAATTACTCCAAGAATATAAAGTTATTGTAAATTGTACTCCATGTGGCATGTATCCTAAAGCAGACGAATGTCCCGCCCTACCCTATGAAGCTATGGACAGCCATACTTTACTTTATGATTTGATTTATAATCCGGATGAGACCTTGTTTATGCATAAGGGAGCAGAATATGGGGCTACAGTAAAGAATGGCTTGGAAATGTTGCTGCTTCAGGCCTTTGAAAGTTGGAAATTTTGGAATAGAAAAGAATAAATTTTATATGACAAGAGATATGGATAATAGATATATGATGCGTGGTGTCAGTGCTGCCAAGGAAGATGTTCATAATGCTATTAAGAATATAGATAAAGGTCTTTTCCCGCAGGCTTTCTGCAAAATCATCCCTGATATCTTAGGAAATGATCCAGAATACTGTAATATCATGCATGCTGACGGTGCGGGAACGAAGTCGTCATTAGCCTATATGTATTGGAAAGAAACTGGTGACCTTAGCGTTTGGAAAGGTATTGCACAGGATGCAATTGTCATGAACACAGATGATCTTTTGTGTGTTGGCGCTGTGAATAATATCCTTGTTTCAAGTACAATTGGGCGAAATAAAATGTTGGTTCCCGGCGAGGTTATATCAGCCATAATCAATGGAACAGATGAGTTACTTGCAGAAATGAGGAATATGGGTATCGGCATTTACCCTACCGGTGGAGAGACTGCTGATGTCGGAGATCTTGTCAGAACGATTATTGTTGACTCAACAGTTACTTGTCGCATGAAGCGAAGTGATGTCATAGACAATGCCAATATACGTCCTGGAGATGTAATCGTTGGTCTTAGTTCTACAGGACAGGCTACTTATGAGAAGCAGTATAATGGAGGCATGGGTAGCAATGGATTGACCAGTGCCCGGCATGATGTGTTTGCCAAATATCTGGCAGAACGTTATCCGGAGAGCTATGACCATGCAGTACCGGAAGAATTGGTTTATAGTGGAAAGTACAAGTTTGAAGATGCCGTGGAAGGTAGCCCAATTAATGCAGGAAAGCTTGTGCTCTCTCCTACCCGTACCTATGCGCCTGTTATCAAGAAGCTTTTGGACGAGCTTCGTCCAGAAGTTCACGGAATGGTACATTGCACAGGAGGTGCACAGACAAAGCTTTTACACTTCATTGGTGACAATTGTAAAGCGATAAAAGATAACATGTTCCCTACTCCTCCATTGTTCAAAGCCATTCAGGATTGTTCTGGAACAGATTGGAAAGAAATGTATCAAGTGTTCAATATGGGACATCGAATGGAAATATTCGTGCGTCCGGAGATTGCAGATAAGGTGATAACCATCAGTAAAAGCTTTAATATTGAAGCACAGGTTGTTGGCCATATAGAGGAAGGAAAGCGTAGTCTCACTATTCATTCCGAGTTTGGGACTTTCGAATATTGAATACTCTGCCACAACATTATATACGTGAATTCAGTTTAAGAATCTGTTTGGGTTTTGATGGGGTAAAAAATAAAAAACGGCTTTCCGAGCCCTCGGATGAGCAGAAAACTGGAAAAAACGGCTTTCCGAGCCCTCGGATGAGCAGAAAACTGGAAAAAACGGCTTTCCGACCCCTCGGATGAACAGAAAACTGGAAAAAACGGCTTTCCGAGCCCTCGGATGAACAGAAAACTGGAAAAAATGGCTTTCCGACCCCTCGGATGAACAAAAAAC
>OJIY01000146.1_pt1 | contig 45721 bp, 39 predicted proteins | sample 1596061 | NCBI WGS metagenome assembly OJIY01 (sample SAMEA4350111, study PRJEB24818) | metagenome | biome: human; feature: gut; material: faeces | place: Denmark | collected 2013-09 | reverse complement strand
GGAGAGCTAACTTGCATAACCTCCCCCGACCCCTCCCAAGGAGGGGAGAGCCGACTTGAGGAGCCTTCCCCGGCCTCTCCCAAGGAGGGGAGAGCTGACTTGAGGAGCATTCCCCAGCCTCTCCCAAGGAGGGGAGAGCCGACTTGAGGAGCCTTCCCTTACCTCTCCCAAGGAGGGGGACTTGAACTTGCGGAGCCTCCCCCTGCCTCTCCCAAGGAGGGGAGAGCTGACTTGCGGGGCAATCACTACTGTACTGTGGCTTTCCAAGCCACAGCGCCCTCTTAATCACAAAAAAAAATCACGCTTTTATATGACGAATGAACAATGAATTGTAATGCAAATTAAGCCATAACTATAAACTACACACTACACATTAAATGCACTCCACATTCAATACTCCACATTCCACATTAAAAACTACGCATTAATTAGAGTAGTCTCCGCTGACTTCCTGCTGCATTTCCGGACTTAATTCAAGCACCTGCTTCATATCTTCCTCGGCACCTTGTTTGTCACCTTGTGCCAATCTGATGGCACCACGCTCACGAAACGCATCCACATTGAAAGGATTTTGTGCTATCACCTTACCATAGAACTCCATGGCAGAGACATGATGTTGCCGCGCTTCCTCTATGCGGGCCTTCAACAATAAGGCATCCGATAGCGTGATTTTATGGTTTAACACCCACTCCACATCAGCCTCAGCACCATCTAAATCGCCCATTTTCAAGAGTAATTCCCCACGAAGTTGATATGCCTCTGTATAGTTTTCATTCAGCAAAATCGTTTTTGTCAGCATGGCTAACGCATTGACCGAGTCGTCAACGCCTAAGCAGGCACGGGCATAAAGCAGGTTAATCTCCACATTATCCTTATCCAACAATTTGCCACGTTCACATGCTTCACCCATCGCGGTGTAGTTTTTCATCTCGCAAGCTACCTCAGCCATGAGAATGAAAACATTGATATTATCGGGGTGAATCTCGGCAAGTTTCTGCAATTCTTCATAGGCTTTAGCCAACTGATTGCAACCAACGAGCGCCTTAGAAAGGGCAAATCGCACCTCAAAGTCATTCTGAATCTGTAATGCTTGGCGCAAGAGCTCTACGGCTTCTAACGGATTTCGTTCGTTAAGCGCACGCAAACCATCACGCTTTAACACCTCAAAATCGGGCACATCACCTTGTTTTTGTACCTCCTCTTCAGACGTTGTATTCCCTCGAAATAGCTTTTTAAAGAAATTCATTGTTATTTAATCAGTTTTGGATAAACATGACTTGGTATGACATCCGTGCGCTCCCAACGTGGCCAACTGTTGCTTTTCACATACTCACCACCTGCCACACGCTCGGCAGAAAAAAGGAAACGAGCATTGAGATAGCCGTCAGAACCATCCTTAGCTACTACGAAACAATAGGCACGCCGACGGTAGCCTGTCACCTTAGAACCGTCACGTAAGGCCGTATGGAGCCAGTCTTGCTGAGGTACAACGGCATACATAATCTCAGCATTAGGATATTTCTTCATGAAAGCCTCACGCGAAAGACGCACCAACTCGGCATCCTCCGTGGTATGACTGTTCACAAACAAGTCGAAATTATATATCGGCATATACTTCATTCCGTCTACTTCTATCAAGTCTGTATCCTGCTCTTTTGCAGCCATATCATCGAAACCGATTTTCTCTCCGATATCTTTCCCTGTCTGTTTCACCTGTTTCTTCGCATTATTCCAAATCGTTGTGACTTTCTTCACCAGCGATTCCTGCTGTTTATTCTTATTCGTTTGTGCGTTCATTGGCAAGGCCATTGTCAGCAAGGCCATAGCTATCACCATGGAATTCATCTTTTTCATAAGCTCTCTTCTTTTGTTATTCATCACAAAATTATAGCAAATCAAAAGAACAACAAAATTATTTCAGTTTATTTAAGGTTAGCCGTTGTTTTTAAAAATGTTATAATAAAAAGTTCTAACTGAATGCTCACATTCTGCTTTCATTTTGTATCTTTGTCGCAATGAAAAGGATAAAGATTATCATTATAGCATTGGTCGGTGCGCTTTCTGCACAGGCTCAGACGCAAATCCACGAGGGACCGCTCCACAGTTTCGATGCTCCCCGCAAAGGATGGCTGCTTCCCGGCGATACGGTTTATACCGATACGACAAGTTATGTCTATACGGGTGAATCGGTCAGAACCGAGCTTTTACAAGACCGGCAGAAAGAGGTTGTGGCCCCAAGCGTGCTCTCACCTTATTTATATGATTATGGGTGGGGGCTCCACAAAGGGCTGAATGTGTCGGTAGACCTATCGGCTTTCGCCACTTTCGGCAAGAACCTGCCACATCATGGCGGTCTGGCTCAGCGTCTTAGTGCCACCTATCTGGCTCCTTTATCCAAGGACAACAAACTCTGGTTGGCTGCCGGTGGCTATCTTCAGAACATCAACTGGGGCGGAGATTCCTATCGCGACGGCGCACTCTACGCTGCTCTTGGCTATCGTTTCAACGAACATTGGGAAGCTTGGATATACGGACAGAAGAGCGTTGCCAGCAATTATGGCAGCTTTTATAACCGCTATGGCTACATGGGCTACGGCTATCCGGGGCACTTTGGCATGTATTATCCGATGACATCAGGCATAGGAATGCCCGGTGCCGACGTCATTGGAGCTGCTGTAAAGTATAATTTCAACCCATCGTTCAGCATTCAATTGAATGTCGAAGGCGTGTGGTATCATCGTCAGGGCTTCCAATATTTCGACCAATACAACTATCCAACCCCGCATTATTAAGCCATTAGCTTCAGCCGTAAGCTGTTCAACACGACGCTTACACTTGAGAATGCCATTAAAGCACTTGCCCACATAGGCGTTATCTGGAAGCTGATTCCGAAAAGATAAAGCACACCTGCTGCCAAAGGCAGGCACACAATGTTGTATATAAAGGCCCAAAAGAGGTTTTCTGCTATCATCTTTACGGTGCGCCGACTCAATTGAATAGCCTTGGGAACAGACCTTAGGTCATCGCCCATGAGCGTCACCTGAGCCACATCCATGGCTACATCTGTGCCGCGACCGATAGCAATACTCACATCAGCTAAAGCCAAAGCCTGCGTGTCATTGATGCCATCTCCCACCATGGCTACAGTCTTTCCGCGTTGCTGAAGCTCACGAACAAGGTTTTCTTTATCCTGTGGAAGCACCTTACTCCTATAATGTTTGATGCCGGCTTTCTCGGCCCAATAGCGGGCAGCTTCTTCTTTATCACCGCTCATCATGTGCACTTCTATGCCCGCATTCTGCAGCTCCTGCATCGCTTCCGCTGCATGAGGCTTCAGCGTTTCGCGTGCTTCTAAGGGCAGATTGTCGGCTTTTGTGAAGTCAATTTCTTGATTGGGAATTGTCAAAGTACCCGTCTTGTCAATCACGACAGCATCGACTTTGCGCATTCGTTCCAATGCCGTGGCGTCCTTAATGAGCACTTTTTCCTGCGCAGCCTTACCGATACCGACCATTAAAGCCGTAGGCGTAGCGAGTCCCATGGCGCAAGGACAGGCTATCACGAGCACTGCAATGGCCGACAATATGGCTTGTGGCAACACTGCGTTTCCACCGATAATCCACCATAATAAAAAGGTAACAACAGCCACACATGCCACTACCGGCACGAAAACCAAAGCCACCTTGTCGACAATTCTCTGTACAGGAGCCTTGCTTCCTTGCGCTTCCTGAACCATTTGAATGATGTGTGCCAAAGCCGTATTTTCACCTATCTGACGAGCCCGCATGCGTAATTTTCCCTGGCTTGGTATCGTTCCGGCAAGCACCCTGCTGCCTTTAACTTTCTCGCAAGGAGTAGGTTCTCCCGTAATCATACTCTCGTCAATATAAGCTGCATCAGCCTTCATGAAACTCTCTGCCGACACAACTTCGCCGTCAACGGGTATCTTGTCACCGGCCCGAACTTCAAGAACATCACCACATTCTATGGTCGAAATGGGCACTTCTTCTATCTTTCCGTCTTGCACAATGCGTGCCGTCTTGGGCTGAAGTCCCATCAACTGGCGGATAGAAGAAGCCGTAGCATCCTTTGCTTTCTCTTCCAAAAGGCGACCCGTAAGCACAAACGTGATAATCATCACGCTTGCATCGTAATAGGTGTGCCATGCTATGCCACGGCTTCCCCACACGCTTTCGCCCCAAAAAGTATTGAAAACGCTGAACAAGAAGCTTATCCCTGTCGATAAAGCCACTAATGTATCCATGTTGGCTGCACCATGTCTGAGCTGTTTGAATGCCGTCAGATAGAACGATCGTCCACAATAAATGAGATTGAATAATGCCAGCAACAGCGACACCTGATTACCCATATCGCGGTTTCCCAAAACAATCCAATGCATCGAAATTGCCATTACAAGCAACGCAAAAATCCATGAAAGTATGGTCTTACGACGCAGTAACACGTAGGCACTTTTCTCTATCTCAATCGCACTTCTGTCGGCTTCTGTCACGAGATCATAGCCGATATTGTTGATTTCGCGCTTCATATCGTCGAGCGAGATAACGGCAGGATCGAAGTCTATAAGTGCCGAACGGCCAGCCAACGAAACTGATGCGGCATGCACACCCTCTAAAGAATTGAGTTTCTTTTCAACGTTGGCAGAACATGCCGAGCATGCCATGCCTACGACAGGAATAGTCTTTTTCATCACGAAATCAATTAAATCTGCAGTTCATAACGGCCAGCTCCCTCAACTGCCGCTTTGATATCAGCCTCCTTTACACGGCTTTCATCGAAATCAACGCTCACATTCTTGGCCTCAAGATTAGCCTCGGCATGCTGCACTCCCACTAAACTTTGGATTGCATTCTCTACATTTGTTTTGCAATGTACACACTTCATACCATTCACTTTAAAAGTCTTTGTTGCCATAATCCTATTATTCTAATTGTTTTATCCAAGTGCAAAGTTACACGATTTGAATATAAACGTGTTATAGAATCATGGAAAACATTTATATCATTATACCGTAATTTCACCGAAAGTAGCTTTCCTCCGTTCATGAAAACAGCCTGCAAATCGGGATAATTCGAAGAAAATAACTACCTTTGCATCCTGATAACAACAGACGAAATGCAATCCATAGTCACCTTGCTTGGGCAGTATTTCTGTCTTGTTAACAATAAAGCAACGAAAAAAGAGTTATATATAAGCAATACATCTATAACATTTATGACAAAGAAAACAAAAGAAATCATGTTTTTGGCAAGCCTGATGATGCTGATTGCATCATGCTCCACACCCAAGAACATCAATTATATGGAAGACAGTCCCTACCATAACGTCATCAGGAATGCCTCTGATGAAATCACTGTTCAACAGGGCGACCGCCTCGCAATCTTTGTAAAAAGCAAGGATGATGTGCTCACTCAACACTTCAATATATCGCTTCCCAACATGCAGAATGTGTTGACTTACACGGTAAACAACAGGGGAGAGATTGATTTCCCGATGTTGGGAGCCATTCATTTGGCAGGACTTACACGCAACCAAGCCGCAGAAACGATTAAAAACCGATTGATTTCAGAATACGGAACAAAGGATGCCGTCGTGACACTTGACTTCACCAACCTCAAAATATCTGTCTTGGGAGAGGTGAACAAGCCTGGAACAATCTCCATAGACAATGACAACATCAACATCTATGAAGCCATGGGAAAGGCCGGCGACATGACAATTTACGGCAAGAGAGACAGTGTAAGAGTGGTCAGAAGGCAAGGAGACGAGACCAAGATATACGTATTAAACCTCGCTTCTGCCCAGGAAACGATGCAGTCTCCGGCCTATTATCTGCAACAGAACGATATTGTTTACGTGCCGGCGAATAAGACCCGACAGCGTCAGGCCACCCTGAATGGCAACACGTTACAGTCTACCTCGTTTTGGGTTTCCATTGCTTCACTGCTCACAACCATTGCCGTTTTGGTGTTTAAATAATAAGAATAATGCAAACAACGACTTCTATAGCTGCCTCAGGAATTACATTTAAGGATTATTTTCACAGGATTTCAGTCAACCGCAAATGGCTGATGGGCTCGGTTCTTGGTTGCCTCTTGTTGGCAACAGGCTATCTCTTGATGAAGAACCCCATGTATGAACGCTCCGCACAGATAATGATTAAGGAGGACGCCAGCCCCAGTTCGAAACTCACAGCAGGGCTTAGCATGATTCAAGGCATGGGGGGATTGTTCGGCGGATCATCCAATGTGAGCAACGAACTCATTGCCATGAAGACGCCGGCCAATATCATGGAGGTGGTCAATCGCCTGCATTTAGATTACAATTACACGACTCGTCCTTACCTGCGTAAACTGCCTTTGTATGGCGAGACACTGCCTGTCAAAGTGTTTATCAACGGACTCAAGCCCAATGATGAAGCCGGAATGAAGATTGAACTCAAAGAGGGGAACGTCAAAATCTATAAACTTAAAAAGGGAAAAGAAACCTTTGAACAGGAGTATCAAGGCAAAGTGAACAGCGTGTTCCATTCTCCTATCGGGCTCATTGCAATCACTCCGACAGCTGCCTACACCGGGAAAGAGGACGAAACAATACAATTAAACAAGGTGGCAGCAATCAACATGGTTGACAATATCCTCAAGAAACTCGAGGCCGGGATTACAGAAGAGTTGGGTTCTGTCATTGATTTGACTTATCAAGACGCAGTGCCAGAGAGGGCAGAAGACATTCTGAACATGATTATCAAAGTGTATAATGAGAAGTGGATGGCTGATGAGAACACGTTGAACACCACGACTACACGTTTCATCGACAACAGAATAGCCGAGATAACGGCCGAATTGGGAAAGGCTGAAAACACGATAACCACCTATAAGTCGCAGCACAACCTGCCCGATGTCACCGAAACAACCAAGCTTGCCATGGAGAATTCCACAAAAATGAGCAGCGAATTGGCCACTTTGCGCGGTCAAAGAGAAGCGGCACACGATGTGGAACGGTTCCTCAACAACCATTCCAATGCCAATCAGACGCTGCCCGTGAACCTGCTGAGCAACGACAAAGTACTGTCCACTCAAATTGAAGAATACAACAAACTGCAATTGGAACGTAACCGAATTGCCGAGAACAGCAACACGGGAAACAGTATTGTACAAGGCATGGAGAAGCAATTGGCCAATCTTCGGGCGTCTATCAAGGCTGCATTAAGCAACACTATCCGACAGGCCGACATCCAGATTGCCAACTATGGTGGGCTGAAAGGCGAGAATGATGCACGCGTGAAAGCCAGTCCCGTGCAGGCAAAGTTCCTCTTGTCTGCCGAACGTCAGCAGAAAATTGAAGAGCAACTATACATCTTCATGCTGCAAAAAAGAGAAGAAAACATTCTCTCCCAGGCATTCACCCCCTACAAGACGCGTATTCTCTCCCCACCCATGGGTGGGTTGAAACCCGTGAAACCCAATGCCATTGCAATCATCTTTGGCGCTTTACTGATAGGACTCATATTGCCTTTAGGCTGGATATTCGCAAAAATGAACGTTGAATGCATGCTTCAAGAAGAAGCTTAAAGCCTGCAAACGGATATGCTGATCATCGTACTTTATTTCTTTTCATTTGTCATAGTGGCGCTTGTTTCCCGCATTTTCAAGAATGCAGGCACGAGAAAACTATTTGAAATCGTACTTTGTTTCTGCTTACTATTCGGCTTTTTCGGCTTCCGTGACATCACCGTTCTCAACGACACACCGCATTATTACGGCACATATTACCACCTGTCACAATATAACAGCTATCTCCATTCTTCGGTTTTCGGTTTCTCTCCCGCATTGAAATTCGAGTGGGGATATCAAGTATTGATGCATATTTTGATTAAGTATGTATCACGAAATCCCTATACTATCATCCTGTTTTCATCCTTTATCTTCATCTGGGGCAATATCCGGATGATAGCAAAGTTCACAGATAAAGTCGCGCTTTCAGCCTTTATCCTGTGCATTTCAGGCGTTTGGTTGGATCAATTCTCATTGATACGGCAAACGATAGCACTGTTGTTCTTTTATCAAGCCTACTTCCTATTGAAGAAAGACAAGTGGAAATCATATGTCTTACTGATATTGCTTGGAACATTGTTCCACACTTCAGCCCTCACACTTTTGGCGCTTCCACTGCTCAAATGTATGAAAACGAACACGCGAAATGTTGTCATTGTCCTTTCAAGCGCAGTCATTATCGCTTGCTTTATCTATTATGTATTAGGGCTGTTAGGCTTTGCCGGGCATCTTTATCTTAAGATAAGCATTCACCGACAAGCCGCTCCGACTGCTGCAATCCTAAACGGTTTGCTGATGATTCTGCTCATTTCGGCCATCTTTTTCAGTTATCATCAAAACAAAACAAAGTTAGATCGCACCGATTTCTGGCTGTGCATCTTCTCTATATGCGTTTGCATTGTCACGTTAGTATTCCTTCCTCTCTTCCGAATTAATGTCTATACGTGGCCTATTCTCTATATGATACTCCTCACTTGCTTGTTGAATGAGCAGTCACCCATAGCCTCGACGCCCCGAAAACGCGCCTTCAGGAACAGCTTTATTGTATTGCTTTCTGCTGTCCTCTTAGTCAGAATAACCGTCATCATCACTGTCAAAGAAGAGTGGTATCACGTGTTACCCTACTCATTCTACGACTTCAGCGATCGCTATCACTATTATAATATCTATCTTCAAAAGGAACATTGATATGAAAATAGCTATACTTTATATATGCACAGGACGTTATGCACAGTTCTTTCATGACTTCTATCAGTCTGCAAAACAATATTTTCTTACCGATGAAGACAAGACTTTCTTTGTGTTCACAGACCAAGTCTTGCCCGACAAAAGCAATGATATAAGGGTTATTCCACAAGCATGTAAAGGGTTTCCCATGGACTCTTTACTGCGTTTTGACTACTTCCTTTCTATACAGGATGAGATGAAAGACTTTGATTACACATTCTTCTTCAATGCCAATATGCTTTTTGTTTCGCCTGTAGACAAGGAGTTTCTGCCCCAAAAAGGACTCATGGCAGTGTTGCATCCAGGCTATTACAACAAGCCTTCTTTCCTGTTTCCCTACGAAAGGAACAAGAAATCAACAGCCTATATCGCTCCTTTTGAAACCGATTATCATTATTATATGGGCAGCTTAAACGGTGGAACAACAAAAGAATACCTTATGCTTTGTCAAGCCTGCAGCCAGCAAATCCATATGGATTTAGACAATAATATAATCGCAATCTATCATGACGAGTCACACTTGAACTGCTATCTCCACACACATAAGTGCATGAATGGTTCGCCAGCATATGCCTATCCGGAAGGCAAACAGCTTCCTTTTGAGCCTAAAATCATCATCAGAGACAAGGTGAAGATAAGCGCTTTCTTTGATAAAAGCAAGGGACATTCCCTATTGGCAAAGTTCAAAAAGGCCCTGCATATCGTGCTTCATGCAATCAAATGGTATATCTGATGAAAGGAAAGAGCACGCTATACAGCACACTATGGAGCATGGTTGAACGTTTCTCGAAAACGGGAATACAAGTCTTGTGTACCTTTCTGATAGCCCAGATTGTGCCACCTTCAGAATTCGGACTCGTCAGTATGATGTCCATTTTCCTCGCTTTCTCCACGATATTAATTGACAGTGGCTTCGGACAGGCACTCATCCATGAGCAAAAGGTGACCGAAGAAGACAAGTCATCTATATTCTGGTTCAACGTACTGTTGGGCATTTCGGTCTATTTATTGTTCTTTATTTGTGCGCCATTCATCGCCGATTTCTATCATGAAGAGAAGCTGACGGCATTGATAAGAGTAGCATTCTTGGCCCTGATATTCCAGTCGTTTATCGTTGTTCCGCAAGCTCTTTTCTTCAAATCCATTAGTTTTAAGGTGGTCTCCAAAGTTTCTTTGGGTTCCATGATCATGTCAGGTGGAATAGGAATTGCAGTCAGCCTACTACGTAAAGACGCATGGGGGCTTGTGCTGCAAAACCTTTCTTTTGCAGTTTTCCAAAGCCTTTTGTTCTGGTTTTACAGTTCTTGGAGACCAACAACTACCTTTATATGGTCTTCAGTTAAGAAGTATCTGCGCTTTTCTTTGCATCTTTTGGGCAGCAATTCTTTAGCAGCTATCACCGACAACTTAGCCAACTTGATTGTCGGAAAATACTATAACGCAACGATATTAGGCCACTATACCATAGCAAATAAAATTCCCTACCTCACTGCCGGCACGATTTCTTACTCCATACACCGTGTCAGTTATTCCGTCATGTCAACCTTTCAAGACGACAACAAGAAGCTAAGTGTCTACAGTCAACACGTAGTCGGGACAGCATTCTGGCTGATAGGAAGTATCATGGTGATACTTTTTGTGGGGTCAGACTTCTTTGTTCAAATGCTTTTACCTGCCGGTTGGGAACCTGTCGCCACCTATCTTCGCTACTTTTCTGTCATTGGTTTTGTCTATCCTTTCTATGACATCAATCAGGATATCCTCCTGATCAAGGGACGCACTGACTGGCTTTTCCGACTTGATATCATCAGAAGAACCCTGTTGGTAGCAACAATTCTCCTTGGAATTCAATTCAACATAGTCATATTCCTGCGCCTTCTGACACTTTATTATATACTGAATGCTGTTACCGTGAGCTATTTAGCAGGCAGGTTAATCTCCTGCAATATCCTGCAACAGCTATGGCTTGTGCTGACGACACCAGTCTTTTTCCTACAACGCATGCAAAGAAAATCCAATGAAAATCATTAAGATTATAGGCGGACTTGGCAACCAAATGTTTCAATATGCATTAGCTGTCGCACTGCAAAAGAAATGGAAAGACGAGGAAATCAAACTCGACTTGCATGGCTTCAACGGCTATCATAAGCACCAAGGCTACCAACTTGACGAAATCTTCGGCCACAGATTTAAGGCTGCATCGCTGAAGGAAGTGGCACAATTGGCCTGGCCTTATCCGCATTATCAGCTTTGGAGGGTGGGCAGCCGACTGCTTCCCAAGCGCAAGACCATGGTATGTGAGTCGGCAGATTGCCGTTTTCAAAGTGATTTGTTGAACCTTGAAGGCAGCCTATACTATGATGGTTACTGGCAGGATGAACGCTATTTCAAAGCCTTCCGCACTGAGATTATCGAAGCCTTCAAGTTCACACCGCTCGTTGGTGACAGCAACCGAAAGGTTGAAAACATGCTGAAAGAAGGCCGTTTTGCCTCTCTTCATGTCAGAAGAGGTGATTACTTGAAAGAGCCTTTGTTTCAGAACACCTGCGATATCGCCTATTATCAGCGGGCCATTTCACGACTCAATCAAATGGCAGATCCCTATTGTTATCTCATCTTCTCCAACGACATCGCATGGTGCAAGACGCATATCGAACCGCTATGTGACGGGCGGCGCACGCACTATGTGGATTGGAACCACGGCAAAGAAAGCTATCGCGACATGCAACTCATGACGTTTTGCAAGCACCACATCATTGCCAACTCCTCATTCTCATGGTGGGGTGCATGGCTCTCTACGGCAAACGATGGCATCACGATAGCCCCCCACCAATGGTATGCCAATGACCGAAAGCCCTCACCGGCTGCAGAAGCATGGCTAAAATTATAGGAATGAAATGCCGACGGCAGGCATTGTAGGGCTTATGATATCAAGACATGCGAGATGAAAAGCTGCCGATACCCTGCGCATTTTGTAAAGATTGTTAGCCTGTTTTTAACATCTCATGACGCAACCAAATAGAAATGAAAGTCTGCTTTCTACACCTATGCGAAGCCGTTTTGTGGTTTCGAGGTCGCCACTTCTGTCTTTTTGCGATGTAACTTGACGCTAATCACATCGCTATCTGCCTTAGATTGCACGCTGAAATGAAGCAAATGACGGCCTCATTTGACGCAAATCGCATGGCTTTTCAGCGTAATTTCACCTCATCATTTGCCTTAAATTCCATAATGATTTGATTGTCAGGACATTGCAAGATGCCCAAAAACGGCGCTTATTTGGAGCGAGGATAACTCTCATTTTGAATTCGCAAATCCTGCGAGGGCATTTGTAAAGTTACTTGAAAAGATTTAACCTATTTTCCGCTTACACGGATAATTGCCCGACAGACAAGTGCTTTGACCATGCAAATCAGGGTAAAAGGAGAAATCGAGACGGCCAGGAAAAAATGTGTATCCACTCAAGCAACGACTTCAAAGCAATGCATGGCACGGCCTTTTCATTCGTTGATGAGCAGATACACAGTCTGCATTTCGCTCCCATCAGCAGGGTTATCCGTTCTTCAGAAAGCTTCGTCTGCTCGCTAAAGAACTGAAAAGACGGCCCAAGAGCAGCGATCTGTGGTTAATTCAGCATGCAGATTTATAGCGGATATTCGTCAAAGGCATAGAGAACTGTTGAGAGATAACGCTCTCCGGTATCGGGGAAAAGCGTCACAATTCGCTTGCCCTTATTCTCCGGTCTGCGTGCAATCTCGGTGGCTGCAAAGGCAGCTGCGCCCGAAGAAATGCCCACTAAGAGACCTTCCTGCTGTGCCAATTGACGGCCTGTAAGGATAGCTTGGTCGTTCTCTACCTTGAAAACCTCGTCAATATAGGTGCTGTCATAGGTCTCAGGCACAAAGCCTGCGCCGATACCTTGTATCTTGTGAGGGCCGCTCTTGCCACCGCTCAGCACGGGAGAATCGACAGGTTCGACAGCAACTACATGTATGTCGGGGTTCTGTTCCTTAAGATATTTGCCTATGCCTGCTACCGTTCCACCTGTTCCAACGCCTGCAACGAAGATGTCAACTCTGCTGTCGGTATCCTGCCAAATCTCCGGACCTGTGGTCTGATAATGCATGTGTGGGTTGGCTTGATTAGTGAACTGACCGAGGATGATGCTGCCCTCAATGCTGTCACGCAACTGTTCTGCTGCCTTGATAGCCCCTTTCATGCCCTCTTTTCCATCGGTAAGTTTCACCTGTGCACCATAGGCTTTCACGAGACTTCGACGCTCAATGCTCATCGTTTCGGGCATCGTGAGGATGAGTCGGTAGCCTTTCACGGCTGCCACCAAAGCCAACCCGACACCCGTGTTGCCACTCGTCGGCTCGATAATCGTGGCACCTGGTTTCAGTTTTCCGGCCTTTTCAGCCTCTTCAATCATAGCCCATGAGATGCGATCTTTCACACTTCCGCCCGGATTGAAATACTCAATCTTGGCTATGACGGGTGTTTCTACACCGCGAAACTTCGAATATTTGCTAAGCTCCACTAAGGGAGTGTGACCGATAAGATCGGTAATTTGTCTGTAAATCTTTGTCATATGCTTTGTTTTTATTCATTATCTTGCTGCAAAGGTAAGGCCTAATCATGACTTGGGGTATCACATATTCGGGGCATATTGCATACCACAAATATGGTATTTGCTATGATTTCACGGCGACATCTCGCTTTGACTTACTCTTGATGACGAACCAAACACCTGTGAAAACCAATAGGACTGCGAGTCCCTGAAGCCATGTAAAGACACCTATTCCGGTAGCAATGCTGACTGAAACTGCCACGATGGGTTGCACATAATTATAGATGCTGACCACTGTCGGGCGCAGATAATGCTGGCCAACCATCGTGAGAATATAACTTAAATAGGTGCCGAAAAAGACGACAAAACCTGCTTCCCACCAACTCTTCAAAGGCACTTCGCACCACTGAATGGCAGCAACATGAGTGAAAGAAAACGGCCAAATGAGAAGTGTTGCCCATAGAAACATCCACTTATTGACCGTGAAAACCGAGTAACGCTTAATGAGTTTGTTGAATAAAGAGAGGTAAAGCGCAAACGAAAGTTGGGCACCTATGCACATCAGGTCACCGCGGATGTCACCCACTTTGTCGCTGACTGCGGCCGCACTTGTCAGTACTAAAATCACAGCTCCACAGAAACCAACGAACACTCCGAGGGCTTTCTGGAACGTGATAGGCTCTTTCAAGATTAGGAAAGCAAGCACCATGGCGAAGATGGGCATGGAGGTGGTGACGATACTTGAATTGACAGGCGAGGTGAAACTCAATCCTATGGTATATAAACATTGGTTACAAGCCAAACCGAACACGGCAGCTCCGGCGAAAAGCAGCTTGTCGCGAAGAGGCACTTTCTCCTTTTTCGTGAACAAAGCTGTCAGCCAAAAGAGTATGGCTCCGCCCATTACACGCATTGAAACCATGCTGATACCGTCGAAACCGTGGGTCATTGCGTCCTTCCCCAATGGCGCCATGAGTCCCCAAAAGACTTCGGCCATCAGCATACTCAAATGGGATTGGAGTGGAATATTATGTTTGAAATTCATTTTGTAAATACAGTTCTTGCGTGCAAAAGTATAAAAAAATGCGCTCACTACGCCTTTCATACCGTTTTATTTACTATATTTGCGGTATAGATAGCATACGATATGAAATACGCAGACTATATCGAACAGATTGAAATCGAGTCGCTTTGGAGTGGCACGAAACATATCTTGTGGAATCTCGACCGCAAAGTGAACATCTTGAGTGGCATCAACGGCGTCGGCAAAAGCACAATCTTGTCGAAGGTTATCCGTGGACTTTCACAAGGAGGAGAGTTCCCAAGCCACTTGTTGAAAGGCGTGCATTTGAAGGTTCAACCGTCAGATGCCAAGTGGATTCGCTATGATGTAATCCGCTCTTTCGACCGACCTATGGTCAGCAGTGACTCACTTTCACAGATAGAAAACCTGAACACAGAACTTGATTGGCAGCTCTTTCTGTTGCAACGCAAGTATCTTGACTATCAGGTTAATGTCGGCAACCGTATCATTGAAGTGCTTCAGAGTGGCGCAGAAGACGCTGCTCAGCAGGCACAAAGCATCTCGGATGCCAAGAAAATGTTTCAAGATATCATCGATGATCTGTTTAAAGAGACCGGCAAACAAATCATCCGAAGCGAAAACGAAATACGTTTCTCACAGCTTGGAGAGGTGTTGAGACCTTATCAACTGTCGAGTGGTGAGAAACAAATGCTGGCTATTCTGCTGACAGTTTTAGTGGAAGACCGCAAGCCTTACGTGCTTTTCATGGACGAACCCGAGGTGAGTCTGCATTTCGAATGGCAGAAACGACTCATCGAACTCATTCTGAAACTCAACCCAAATGTGCAGCTTATCGTGGCAACACATAGTCCGGCAGTCATCATGAACGGCTGGATGGACCATGTAACAGAGGTGACCGACATCACCCTATAAATGAAATCAGCAGACAATGGGACGCAGACTGAGAGACAATATCACTTCGCATTACTTTGAAGCAGCCAATCGTTTGGCTTCAAAACGTGCGCGCCGAAAGGTCATTGCCTATGTGGAGAGCTACGATGATGTGTTCTTTTGGCGTACAATTCTAAGTCGTTTTGAAACGCAAGACCGCTATTTTGAGGTCATGCTTCCTACGAGAATGTCACATTTGGAGCGTGGAAAGAAGGCGGCTATCAGTAGTCTTCTCAATGGCGTTGGACAGGACATGATCGCTTGTGTGGATGCCGATTACGACTATTTAATGCAGGGTGCGTCGCCCAATTCACGCATGTTGCTTGAAAATCCCTATGTCTTTCACACCTTTGCCTATTCAATTGAGAACCTGCAATGCTATGCCTCAACACTTCATGACGTTGCAGTGGCTGTGACATTGAACGATCACCAAATCTTCGATTTCAATGATTTCATGCGGCAATATTCCGAGGCTATCTATCCTCTTTACGTGTGGAATATCTGGTATTATCGGTCAACACACTACGGCGAATTCACCATAACAGACTTCAATCACATTATTGATGTGGGCGACATCAATATCGATTACCCCGAGATTGCACTCGAACGACTTCGCAAGAAAGTTGGAAGGGCGGTTGAAAAACTGCGCCAACGCAATCCCGATGCACGCGAAAGCTATCAGCAAGTGAAAGAAGACATGAAGCGATTAGGCGTCAATGCCCACAACACCTATTTATACATACAAGGTCATCACCTTTTCGATCACGTAACATTGCCGTTACTTGAGCGTGTATGTAATCGGCTTATGCGTGAGCGTGAGCGTGAAATCAGCAGGCTATCTCTGCATAATGTGCAGTATCAGACCGAGATATCGTCTTACAGGAACAGTGTTGGCGATGCTCAAAAGATGCTTAAAAAGAACATGGGATACCTGCTTTCACCACAGTATGAGCAAATACTTGATGCACTGAAAGCCGCATGGGAGCCAAAAGAAGCGGTTTCGTCAGCGTCTCAACAGGAACAAAATAAAACATTGAACAATGAAAATCATCAAAACAGGGAAGCCACTTTCAGAGCGCGAAAGTGAGTCTTTGAATATCTATCTCAATGAAATTGGAAAGGAAACCATTCTTTCTGATGACGAAGAAAAGCAGTTGTCACAGCAAATTATGGCTGGCGGAGCAGCTGCAGAGCAGGCCATCGGCAAACTCACTTCTGCCAATCTGCGTTTCGTAGTGTCTATAGCCAAGCAATATGTTGACCGAGGTGTGGCCATTCTTGACCTCATCAGCGAAGGCAACATCGGCCTGATGAAGGCAGCAAGAAGCTTTGACGGCAGCCGCGGTCTACGCTTTGTAGGCTATGCCGAGCCTTTTGTTCGCAAGGCAGTTGAGGCAGCTGTCAACGAACAGAGTGGCATTTTCCGTCTTCCTAAGCATGAACACAGCGCAGAAGAAAAAGCCAACAGCCGTGCTTTTTCTGTTGACGCACCGCTCCAAAACGGTAAGAATGTCAACCTACTCAGCATACTTTCCGACCCTACAGCAGCGCGACCAGACCAAGAAGCCCTTGAAACTTCGGTCAAAGAAGAACTTCGTGAGGCCATGAACATACTTGACAACCGCGAAAGAAACGTAGTTGAAGCCTTCTATGGCATAGGACAACCCCACCTCACTTTTGCTGAAATCGGTGAAAAGATGGGGCTGAAACGTGAGCGAGTACGCCAGATCCGCAACAAGGCGGTGCGCAAATTAAATCGCAACACCACCTCCGACATGCTCAAAGCCTACCTTGAATAGGCCATACCTACTGCCTTCAGATCTTTTCGTATGACGTCGCATCTTGACACGTAATCGGCAACTTGCGATGGATTTTTGCGGATATAGCCCAACAATTCGTCGTAAGCTTGCTCACAAGCCACATCATTTTTAATGGCTTTATAGTGTTCTTCTTCATCATAAAGCCACCAAAGTCCATTGCTTGTTATGCTGTTCTGCACAAAAGCTCGGGCGTAAAGAGCCTCTTGGCGCAGGCTCTTATCCTGTTTGGCTACGTCAAGATAGATCATCGCTTGCTGGGCAAAGTTCTTCTCCCAGAAGCGAGTACTGTCGCCAAAGAGCTTGTCGTAATGCGTAAGATACCAGCAATCGCCGTAGCATGAAGCCTGATAATAGCGCACAGCAAGCTGCATTGCCAATTCAGGACGCGTGGCATTATTAGCCAGTTTGTAGCGTTGCTCAAGGCTGTTCATATCTTCACAGAACGCAATCTTCTGGTTATGCTTCAATGGAATGTCCTCAAGTGAAGGAACACCATAGTCATCCAATTCGTCATTAACGCGCTGACGAACCAACCAACGCGGCTTTTTATAGTCGCGACGTACCATATATACAGACATGCCAAGACTGTTTACATAGGCCAACGGCACTTTTTTCAACACGGGTAATGCCTCCGCAAATCGACCTTCGGCTATGAGTTTGGTAGCCAAGAGATCGTTGAAATAATCGGCATCACGAAAGGTGTTCTTCGTCAATATATACTGTTCCAAGGCATCATCATACTGCTTTTTATGGATGAAAGCCATGTAATCACGCAGTTGATCGGCTGTCATGGAGTCTAAATCACAGAAGTATTCCTCGTAACTTGAATATCTTGCATGCCCCGGATCATATTTGAATTCGCCTTCATCCTCAGGAGAATCCTCTCTTTCAAGCATGCCCCTACCTGCCACAGCCATATTAATATTGTGGCGCTTTGCATAATATTCTATGATGTTCTGTGACATGATACGGTCTAAAACACGTCCGTAATAATTCAATTCAAATGCTTTTTTGTCGCGTTTTCCGTCCAAGAAGCGCAGCTCCTTCGCTATAAAACCGGCATCAAAAGAATGCCCTTCGCGCATCAAAGCTGTCACGGCAAGCAGATGAATGGCGCGGGCATTGTCGCGTTCAAGCAGTGTTCCGCTCATCGTCATAGCCAAATGGCTCTTTTCTTCGGCCTTCTTCGTATCGCCAAGCGTATAGCTTATCATCGCCGAAGCAGCCTTCCAGAGTGCCGGTTCACGGCTCTTTCCATCACGAACTACCCGTTCTGCAAATGCCATGAAAGCCTTAGCTTCAGACTTAAAACCGTCATCTTCTGTATCCGTATAGTCCTCCATCCACTCGCAATCCACGTTTTCCTGCACATTATTTACAAAGTTCTGAACAAGCCAACGCAAGGCGGGCGAATTGGCATTTCCATTGTAGAAAGCTTGTATTCCGTCTAAATGTTGGAAGTTACGGGCAGCCCATTGAATGCTGGCAACATCCCCCTGACTCACATAAATGGCCAGAGCCTCCTCCCGTTTTCCACTGTTCAGCAGCGCATAGGCATAGATGTTGCGGCACATTTCTTTATATATACCGACAGGAAGTCGGCTTGCCCGCGTTGTCCAAGCCAGCAGAATGCCCTTCACATTGTTGTCAAGCAGGTAGCTACGCATCAGCAACAACGTGTATTGTTGCGTCAGACGACTTCCCTTATAGGCCAAGGCTGCCGCACGCATACGCATGATCTGTGCCTTATGAAGAGCGAGTTCTTCCTTCGACGGATAGTCCCACGACTCCTTTCTGCGCTCACAAATGTGCTGATATTTGGCGATATGACGCACATAAGTCAGCATTTTTGCATCCTTTTTCAGCTTTGCAGCCTCAATGAGCAGCTTGCAGTCATCATCGAAAAAGCCCTCTTTCAAGCCCGTATAAGACTTCCAATAGGCGGTCAATGGCGTGATGAAGTCGGGTGAAGCAAGTGGAGAATTGCTTTCACCAACAACATTCATCATGTAATAATTATGTACCCTTGGAAACGGACCACAGGCATTTGAGCCCAAAGGAAGCATCATCAGAAGACTAATGAGCACGATAGATTTCTTCATAATCTTGGGATTTATAATTTGCAATATGGGATGGACTGAGGTCAAAGATGATGGTTTCGGCCTTCAATTCCGGGCGTATGTTCTCTATGGTTTGCTTCACATGAAGCACTTCCTCCACGTTGACTTTACGCACAATGATACTGTCGCCCGGCAGCACCGGCAAGTCATTGTCGGCATGAAGCACACCTTTATAACGGCCATGACGAAACAGAAGACGATAGGAAAAGAGTGGGTAGGCAGGCGAAAGTGGCAGGGAATAGTTCTTGAGATACTTCAAATAAGGCATCACATCCTTGATATCAAGGATAGGATGAGTGCAATGTATGTCGGTGAAATCACCTGTATTGTACATCATCAGCACGCCTTTGTCAACGGGAGGGACGTGTTGTGAAAGCTGATGCAGACGGATTGTGGTCGACAAAGCAATATGTTTCTTTGCAGCAAGATGGTGGAGTTGTGTCAGGAAAGCATAGTAATTACAGCGCGTGGAGAGGGTCCAATCACAGTCAATCTGCAGTTCCTTTATGTTGCGAATATTATTAGTTTCACTTATTTGTAATACTCTTCGTAGCACTTTCTGAGCCAAATCAGCCGTATTATCCATAGTTTTCATGGCATCATTGACAATGAAAACAACAGGAACTACCTCTATTTTATCCGGCATTTCGGCTGCGAATTGTAGCGTTGCATTAGGAACTACAGTGTGTTCGCCATTCATAATAACGTCAAAGTAACGTAAGTAGAGCTTGTCTAATGTTTTGACTTGCTGCATAACGCGTGGCTCATTGCGCCACTCCGTGCTCCAATAATAGGCACTTTTAAGCACATGTTGCGGTTCCTTTTGCTGCTGACAGCTTACCAACAACAAAAGAAATGACAGACAAAACAACTTGCTTTTCAGCTTCATAAGCAATAGATTAACGAATACAAAAATAAAGATTTTTCATGAAAATCCATGCCGTTAAGATGTTAAATCATTCAACTTGTTTTGCTATATGCAACAAATGGGGTCGCAATATGCGTCAGATTAGCGTGCAAAGTGACTCAAATCACACGCTAAAGTGACGCAGATTATGCGGTCATTTGATGCAAGTTAAAATGTCATTCATAAGTTGTTGGAAATCAGAACAGTAGAAACAAGAAAAACAAATGAAATCAATAAAGTTGAACGCACCGGCATATTGAAATGGAACGACAGCCTAAACACTTTGCAAGACGATAATATGTAAATAATTTTATGAATAAGATTGCTGCTTGGGATGACAGGTTTTCAGAGGTAAAGAGAAGCTTCTCATTCGGCATTTTGCAATATCTTTATGACTGTAACTTACAAAATCATTCCATTTTCAGACAGATTCTCTCTCCCAAAATAAAAGGCCACAGCATCCTTGCCGTGGCCTTTCACCTTATTATATATATGCCGAAGCATAACTATCAGTCCTGCTTTCTGTACTTCTCTGCCTGCTCTTGAATGAGTGCTGCATCGTTAAAGTAGTCTATCCGCATTGCCTTACGCACCTCATCCATGGTCTGTGCAGCTGTTTCCCGTGCCACTTCACTACCTTTTTTGAGGAGATTGAAGATTTCGGGGATATCCTGTTCAAACGTATGACGACGCTCGCGGATAGGCTCCAACATGCGATTGATGACATTATTCAGAAGTTTCTTACACTTCATGTCGCCAATTCCACCATGCGTGTAGGCAGCTTTCAGCTCGTCAAGGTTCTTGAATTCCGGCCAGAAATCAGCAAAGTCCTGATCTGTAGAGAAAGCATCGAGATAAGTAAACACGGCATTTCCCTCTACATGTCCAGGGTCATTGAGGTTGATATGCGTAGGATCGGTGTACATACTCTTTACCTTTGTCCACACAGTATCGGCGTCATCGCTCAGATAGATGCAGTTACCCAGGCTCTTACTCATCTTCTCTTTGCCGTCAGTTCCCGGCAAACGACGTGCTGTTGCGTTCTCCGGCAGCATGATATTCGGCTCAACCAACACCTCACTATACACTTGATTGAAGCGACGGACAAGTTCGCGTGTGAGTTCAATCATAGGCTCCTGGTCTTCGCCTGCAGGGATTGTGGTGGCCTTGAAAGCTGCAATATCGGCGGCTTGTGACACAGGATAGCAGAAGAAACCCATGGGGATATTGGCTTCGAAGTTACGCATTTTGATCTCAGTCTTTACCGTTGGGTTGCGTTGTACACGGGAAACGGAGACAAGATTCATCAAGTAAGTCGTCAACTCGGCCAGTTCCGGGATCTGACTCTGTATATAAAGCGTGCAAAGTTGAGGGTCGAGACCGGCTGAAAGATAGTCAAGAGCCACTTCAATCATGTTCTGTCGTATCTTTTCCGGATTGTCGGCATTGTCTGTCAAGGCCTGAACATCGGCCATAAAGACAAACATTCTGTCGTAATCTCCCTCATTTTGCAACTGCACACGACGTCGAAGACTGCCCACATAGTGCCCTAAATGGAGCTTACCTGTTGGGCGGTCGCCTGTTAATATGATTTTTCCCATGATTAGAATTCTGCTGATTTAGGGGTTCTTGGGAAAGGAATGACATCGCGGATATTCTGCATTCCCGTTACAAAAAGAATGAGACGCTCAAATCCCAAGCCGAAACCGGCGTGCGGACATGAGCCATATTTGCGCGTATCAAGATACCAACTATAGCAGTCTTTCTCCATTCCTCGCGCCTTAATCTCATTGACAAGCTTGTCGTAACTCTCCTCTCTTACCGAGCCACCGATAATCTCTCCGATGCGAGGAAATAGCACATCAGTGCCTTGCATGGTCTTTCCATCGGGGTTTTTCTTCATATAGAACGCCTTGATTTCACTCGGATAATCGGTCATGATGACCGGACGCTTGAAATGTTCCTCTACAAGGAAGCGCTCATGTTCGCTGCTGAGATCCATTCCCCAGCCTGTAATTGGGAACTCAAACTTATGTCCTTGCTTCACTGCTTCTTCGAGAATATGGATACCTTCAGTGTAAGTGAGGCGTACAAAGCTTTCTTTTACGACGGATTCCAAGGTTTGAAGCAATGTCTTGTCAATCATCTTATTGAGGAACTCAAGGTCATCCTTGCAGTTATCGAGTGCCCATTGCACGCAATACTTAATGAAATCCTCCTCCAAATCCATGAGTTCGTCCTTATCCAAGAATGCAACTTCAGGCTCAATCATCCAGAATTCGGCCAGATGTCGGGGCGTATTGCTGTTCTCCGCGCGGAAAGTTGGCCCGAAAGTATAGATAGCTCCGAGTGCAGTTGCACCCAATTCACCTTCCAACTGGCCTGAAACCGTGAGGCTTGTCTTCTTGCCGAAGAAGTCTCTTTCGTATGGAACTTCACCGTCTTTTCCCGTGCGAGCCAAATCAAGCGTGGTCACCTGAAACATCTCTCCGGCACCTTCTGCATCGCTTGCCGTAATGAGTGGGGTGTGAAAATAATAGAAACCATGGTCGTGGAAGTACTTATGTACGGCGATTGCCATATTGTGACGAATGCGAAAAACAGCACCAAACGTGTTGGTTCTAAGGCGTAGATGCGCATATTTTCGCATGTACTCAAAGCTCTGTCCCTTTTTCTGCATGGGATAATCAGACGGACAAAGGCCGTAGATTTCAATTTCCCTGCTCTGGATTTCGACCGTCTGCCCGGCACCTTGACTCTTTACAAGCTGCCCGACAACACTGATACAAGCACCTGTCGTGATGTTTTTCAGCGTTTCAGCATCCATAGAAGCCGGATCAACTACAATCTGAATATTGTTTATGGTAGAGCCATCATTGAGCGCAATGAAATCAACTGCCTTACTGCTTCGGTGGGAACGAACCCATCCTTTCACGTTAATATCCTTGCCATATTCGGTGCATTGCAATGCATCGATTACCTTTGTTCTTTTCATTTTCAATGTTCCTATTATTCAAACATACCGCTTCGAAGCATCTCCACCTCTTGTTCTGTGAGGAAACGCCAGTCACCTCGGCGGAGGTTCTTCTTCGTTAAGCCGGCAAACTGCACGCGATCCAGTCTTACAACACGATAGCCGAGACTTTCAAATATGCGGCGAACGATGCGGTTCTTTCCACTGTGTATCTCAATACCTACCTGCTTCTTGTCGCGATCATCAGCGTATTCAATGGCATCAGCATGTATCTCTCCATCTTCCAATTCAATGCCACTGGCAATCTTCTGCAAGTCTTCTTCAGCAACATTCTTATCGAGATGAACATGATAAACCTTTTTCTTGAGGAACTTCGGATGGGTCAGTTTGCTGGCCAAATCACCGTCATTGGTCAACAGAAGCACACCCGTTGTGTTGCGATCCAAGCGTCCGACCGGATAAATACGCTCCGGACAAACATCCTTAACAAGGTCCATTACGGTCTTACGTTGCTGCGGATCATCACTTGTCGTGACGTAATCTTTCGGCTTGTTCAGCAACACATAGACTTTCTTTTCCAATGAGACGAGCTGATCATGGAACTTCACTTCATCCGAACGCAGTACCTTTGTACCAAGCTCTGTGACTACAGTTCCATTGACAGAAACCACACCTGCCGAGATAAACTCATCTGCTTCGCGACGCGAACAAACACCCGCGTTGGCCAAATATTTATTCAAACGTATCGGCTCATTGGGGTCGATATGCGTTTCTTTGTATTCAATTCGCTTCTTAAGACTATACTTTGCGTTTGGATCATAGCCTCCGCGATAGTTGTTATAGCCCCGATTGTTGTTGTAACCGCCTTGCTGTGGACGTCCATAACCACCGCGATTGTTGCCATAACCGCCACGGTTGTTGTAACCACCCTGCTGACCATAGCCTCCACGATTATTGTTGTAACCGCCCCGATAGTTGTTATAACCACCCTGTGGATGGCCATATCCGCCCTGCTGACGAGGCTGATAACCACCTTGCTGACCGTCACCATTGTTGTTATAACGGGGGCGATAACCACCTTGTTGCGGGCGATTGTAACCGCTTTGCATACGTGGTTGATAGCCACCTTGTTGCTCTTCGCCATCATTATTATAACGAGGACGATAGCCACCCTGCTGCGGACGGCCATAATTTCCATAGCGGTTGTTGTTATATCCGCCTTGAGGACGACTATAACCTCCTTGATGTGGCTGATAAGTTCGCTGTGGACGTTCACCGTTTATCAGGCCACTTCCAAAGCCTTCGGGACGGAAACTGCTTTCATTTTCGCTGCTGTTTGAATGGTCTGTACTATAGGCACGCTGACTATGAATACGTGGACGTTGGGGACGTCCTGTGCCATGATAACTGTTGGAATAGTCTCCTACCGGACGTGAGTAGCCCTCACGGGTGGTCTCATTCTGTTCTGTTGACAGACTCTGAGTCTTGTTTTCTAATTCTGAATCCATGTTTTTTAATTTATTTTTCGGCCTCGCGGCCAGGTTAGTGATTACTTTATTAATTTATAATTCAAAGTTCATTATTCAAGATAGCGACATGACTTTCATTTCATTATACGTTCTTCTCTTCAATGGAACAGCCTCTATTCTCCCACAAACAAACTTCACCTATATTTCGAAAGAGCACAAAAAACAGGCTCTATACACCTACGTAATTCTGCGGAGTGATTGCCATCAGCTCTTTTTTCACGCTGTCACTGACGTTCAAACCTTTGATAAACTCGTGAATAGTCTCTTCGGTCATCTTCTTGTTTGTGCGAGTCAAGGCTTTCAAAGCCTCGTAAGGATGAGGATAAGCCTCGCGCCGAAGAATGGTCTGAATAGCCTCGGCAACTACTGCCCAGGTATCTTCGAGGTCGGCTTCAAGCTTTTCTTCGTTCAAGATGAGCTTGCGAAGACCTTTCAATGTGCTCTGAATAGCGATGATGCTATGGCCGAGTGGCACACCGATATTACGCAGAACCGTGCTGTCGGTGAGGTCACGCTGCAGTCTGCTCACGGGCAACTTCTGAGCCAAGAACTGCAGAATGGCATTGGCAATACCGAGGTTTCCCTCACTGTTCTCGTAATCAATAGGGTTCACTTTGTGCGGCATGGCACTCGAACCTACTTCACCTGCCTTGATCTTCTGCTTGAAGTATTCCATTGAAATATACATCCAGAAATCACGATCAAGGTCAATAATGACTGTATTGATACGGCGGATGGCATCAAAAATGCCACCAAGATGGTCGTAATTGCTAATCTGTGTGGTCCATTGCTCACGTTCCAAACCGAGCTTTTCACTGACGAAACGGTTGCCAAACTCACGCCAGTCATACTCTGGATAAGCGACATGATGTGCGTTGTAATTCCCTGTTGCACCGCCAAACTTGGCTGTCATCTTGCAGGCTTTCAACGCATCCAACTGCTCCGTCAGACGGTAAACATACACCATTATCTCCTTACCGAGACGCGTAGGTGACGCTGGTTGGCCATGAGTTTTAGCCAACATAGGCACGTTTTTCCATTCTTCGGCATACAGTTGCAGCTGACTGACAAGCTCTTCTACCTGTGGAACAAACACATTCTGCAGCGCTTCTTTCATCGAAAGCGGCACACTCGTGTTGTTGATATCCTGAGAAGTAAGCCCGAAATGAATGAATTCCTTGAAAGCATCGAGTCCACCAATCTTGTCGAATTCCTCTTTAATGAAGTATTCCACAGCCTTCACATCATGGTTTGTGGTCTTTTCTATCTCCTTAACGCGGGCAGCTGAAGTCTCATCAAAATGGCGATAGATGTCGCGCAAGCGGTCAAACAGCGCATGATCAAAGTCTTTCAACTGCGGCAAAGGCAACTCGCAAAGCGTGATGAAGTATTCAATTTCAACACGAACACGATAACCTATCAGCGCATACTCAGAGAAATAATCGGCAAGAGTCTCTGTTTTACCTCGATAACGGCCATCAATTGGCGAGATGGCTGTCAGTGTATCAAGCTTCATATCAATATCGTTATATCAGTCTAACAATGCTACAAAATTAGTGATTTCAATTGAAAACTCAAGGTTTTTTAATGATAAATAAGATTAAAAATGAAGGATTACGTCAAAGATTTTAAGGATAGATAAGATTAACAATCAAATATTACAAGGGGCAAAAGCGGTGCTCTTTCAACAAAAAGAAATACAAAATCGGGCCGGTTTTCCTGTTTCAAACCGCTTTATTCCATACCTTTCATTTCTTCATTTTGTTAATTTTATTTGTCAATTTTCAGCCCATCAGAAGACCACCAAATAGAGAAAAAAAGACGAAGAAAATGGAGTTTTCGTGCTTCGAAAATCAATTTGCGAAACAAGATGACACAGGAAGCCACGCAAGATGAGTCACTTTACGGTCTCAAATGCCTCAAATCATCACGCAAAAAGCTTCATATTACGAGGTAATTCGATAGAGATTACAACTCTTTTTCACGATTTCCCGCTTCATATTTCGCCTTATTTTCTACAACCGTTTGACCGTCAACAAGTTACTTAAAAGGCGAAAAACGAGCGTATTTCGAACGAAATCTTTTTGCTTTTCAAATACGCAAATCTACAGAAAGCTTTTGTTAAATAAAATCACATCTGTTTTCTCATCGAGACAATAGCTTGAAAAAGTCTCCTCTTCATAGGCAGCACATCGTGGTCGTAGATTGTTTTCGGCACAAATAACGTTTGAAATTCAATGATATGCAAAACAGTGTTGCATTTCAACGACATGCAACCTATGAAGAGGAAAGAATTGCTTTGCAGTTCAGACAGTCTTTCTTTGAACATCAAAGATTGCCGTTCATAAACGTGCAAAGCCGGAGAATACATTAAAAGAAGACAGGCGTTATTTCACAACCTGCTTTTTTCCGTCATGAATGTAGATGCCGCTTTGCATAGGTTGTTGACAGAGTTTCTGTCCTTGAAGCGTATACCAACCCTTCTGTTTCAGGCGCCCATTTGATGCATCAGCGTTCAGATTGGAGATTGAAGTGGATACGGAGGGAGCAACAGATTGCAGTCCTTCGAGTGTGTAATAACCTCCGTTGACGAATGGCATGTCCTTAGTCTGAATGGTTTCACTATCTTTCTTATAACTGAAAATAATGCCTTCGCTGTCTGCAGTGCCCGATTTTTTGTCGCCTTCACGCATCGTCCATTTGTAAACAGCGCGTCCCTTATCCGTCAAACAAACCATTTTACAGTCGGTTCCAGGCCAGTTTCCCTTGGTATAGTTAGCTGTATGGTCCCAGTTCCAGCATGAAATCTTGCTTGGATTACCCCAACTTGACGGTGCTTCGAAGAATGCACAACGCTCTTTTGTGTTGACAGTCAGTCCCGAAGGCAACGTGAAAGTATGTGGTGCATCAGTAACATTATTGATTTCGGTAAGGTCAAGTCCGTTGCTAAGATATATCTCGAAGCCCTCGCCTTTGAATGCAAACCGATAGCCTGTTGTAGGATATGACACCTTCTTTCCAAGGAGAAGAAGCAGTTTTCCCTTGCTACCCTCCACATTAAGTACAAAACCTTCGTCCTTAGCCTGACTCACAAGGATTTTGCTCTGGTTGTCAATTCCGGCGGCACGACGTGCAAGTATCAACTGTTTTATTGCCCTCTTATACTTCTGCCAATGGGGGAAGAACACGCAAGGTGTGCCTGGCATGGAGAGAATAAAGGCGTTGGCAGCCTCCACATAGCCGTAAACGGGAGCGTTTCCATCGTTATGATCGTAGCGACCTGTATCGTGATTGTCGACAAAAGACACTGAATAGCGGGAGTAGTAAGCATCATTGCTCAGACAATCTGAAGCTAATCGCCGCCACTTTCCATTGTTGAAAGCATCATTGATCTGGTATTTCAGCGGGAAATCAAAGGCTGCACTCTGGATGTTTCCATTCGTCTTGGTCTTGTTAATCCAGTCAACCACTTTGCTTTTATTGCCATCCCAGTATTCACCTACAGAGAAACGAGGCTTCACTTCGCTGTTGTAAAGGCCTGTGTAATAGGCATTATAGCCCTTAACCATGTCATAACGGAAGCCCACATAGCCGAGTTCGTTGAGCAGGAAGTCAAGATAAGTTTTCACATTTGCCTGCGTTGTGACGTTCGTATGGTCGAGATCGCGAAATCCATTGAAGTCTTCTCCGGTGTCAGCTGCACCTGTAATCTTGCCCACTAAGCCTGAAGCAGGGTCTCTGTTGGCCTCATCCGTCATGCATATCTGGCTGTAATGCGTGTTGTCCCACTCTACTTTGTAGGTTTTCCCCGTGGTAGTGCCGACGACACTCTCCTGTGCAAAATTGGCCCAAGAGCCCAAACCGTTCTTATGGTTGATGACAACATCCTCGATAAATCCCGTTCCTTTGTCCTTGAAAGTCTTGAACATATGTCGCAATTCGGCTTCTGTTCCCCAGCAACTGTTATGATCAAGCCAGAAACATGGGTCGTATCCCATCGTCTTTCTCTGGTTATAATGGAAGTCAGATGTCTTTCCTGAGTTTGGAATCCATATCAGACTGAAGAATTTCGAGAGTTCATCGGCCTCGTTGGTGAGCTTGCTCCAGGTGGAAACATCATAGCTGTCCCAATAGAAACCCTGCAACATAACGCCGTCATAATGTGCCGGCCAGCCTTGCGCAAAAGTGCAAAGAGAAACTAAGGTGAATAAGATTAAGGTATAAAATCGTTTCATAAGTTAATAGTTTTGGTTTTCATTGCGAATATACGGATTATTTTATACAACCTGTTACACTTTTCCTTACATTATGACTAAACGCTGTGTAATCGTTTGCACGAATGGAGTTCAAGGATGATTTCTTTGAAATTTGAGTTTTGAAGATTGAAGTTTATGATATGTTTAATTAAGAGAGGGGAGGAAAGCAGCTTGAGATTATGACTTCAAAGTCTTCTTTTCAAGGGCCAAAGCTAATCATAACAGTCAATCTTCAAAGCTTAAATTTCAAAGAATTTCATAACTATTGGGTATTGCAAATAAACATTTTTTTATTTAACTTTGCACAGATTATTTATCGACAAGCATTATGAAGAATCAGAAGATCTATGAAGCTGATGATAAGATGATTAGCATCATCCGCGATAATTGCGATATTTTACAGAGCTTGGGAAGCTTTGGTATCAGTTTAGGCTTTGGCGATCAGACCGTCAGTGAAGTCTGTGAGAGTGAGAATGTAGATACAAATACATTCCTTGCCATTGTGAATCTCACCATCAATGGATATTATCGAAAAGACGATGCGGATAATCTTTCGGTGGAAACCCTATTGAAATATCTGAAAGCTTCACATACTTATTACATTGAATTCCAATCGCCTTTCATGCGAAGAGAATTGGTTGAGGCCCTCGATGAACGCGACAGTCTGGCTCAGTTCATTCTAAAACTCTATGATGAGAACGCGCATGAAATCATGAAACACATGCGCTACGAAGAGAAAACGGTGTTCCCTTACGTGGAACAACTGTTGAATGGCGTCGTCATGAGCAACTATGATATCAATACTTTCTCACAACATCACCGACAAGTAGAGCAGCGTTTGCAGGAATTAAAAAGCATTATCATCAAGTATCTGCCTTCAGATACCCTGCATAACAACCTGCTTACAGCAACACTCTACGACATCTACAACAGCGAGTCGTGGCTAAATCAGCATTCAATGGTCGAAGATCAGATCTTCATTCCGGCCATCAAGCGATTGGAAAAGAGCTTGAGTCAACAGGGAGTTACATTGAATATATCCAAGATGATCAATCCTTCGACCACGGGAGATGACCAGTTAAGCGAGCGCGAAAAGGACATTATCATCGGTGTTGTGCAGGGAATGAGCAACAAAGAAATTGCCGAACACCTATATATATCAGTCAACACGGTGATTACCCACCGTCGAAACATCGCCCGAAAGCTACAGATTCACTCTCCCGCAGGACTTACCATTTATGCCATTGTGAACCATTTGGTTGACATTTCTGCTGTAAAACTGTAGACAAGAAGCATGGATTGAACTTGAAAGATCAGTAATCACACGGTTCAATCTTCAATCATCAATCTTCAAAGGTTATTGTTTTCGACACTTCGGACATAGCCCTTTCACCACACAGTTGATGCTACGGAGTTCATAATCCGCAGGCAAAGAGATGTCCGGAACAGGGATATCATGCAGGCAAAAGGTCTTATGACACTGCTCACAAAAGAAGTGTAAATGCTCGTCTTCATCCTCTTTATCGTCATGACTGAGGCAGAGTTCATACTTTACACTGCCATTTCCATCTTCAATCACATGCACAAGATGATGCGCTTTGAAGAGCATCAGCGTGCGGAAGATATTCGATTTGTCGATGGAAAGAATGCTGTATTCAAGTTCTTTCACAGACATCGGGCAGTCAGCAGCCGCCAAAGCCTCGGCAATGACAATGCGGTTGGCCGTCGGTTTGACGTCATGTGCGGTCAAAAGGCAGATACATTGTTCCTTTCCCATAGTCTTGTTTCCTTATTTTTAATACGCCTTATCAGCTTGAAGACGCAGAAGTCGTGGTCAATACCGGTATCTGTTGTCTCACTTTCTCTAAGTCGGCTTCCTCTCCAACGAGCCAGATGATGTCGCCTTTCTCAAACTTTCGCTGCGGATCTACAAGCGTTAAGTTTTCTTGTCCCTCTTCAACTCCGACCACCATACAGCCATATCGGTCGCGAATTCCACTCTCGGCAAGTGTCTTTCCAATGAAAGGCGTGCCGTCAGAAAGTATGAATTTGCGCAGTTTCATTTCTCTTTTCTCTATCTCCGGGTCTTCAGGAATGAGTTCATTTGCTATTGCTTGACTGAAGTTCTTCAGCTGTTCATCACTTCCTATGACTGAAATTCGATCGCCAGGGAATATAATCTGTCTGCCATTAGGAATGTTGATGCGCAGCGATCCGCGCAGAATGCTGCTCACATGAACGCCAAACCGATTGCGAAACTGCAAGTCTTTCAACGTCCGCCCAATCCATGTTGAATCCTCGGGGACATCAAAATCCCCGATATGTATATCCCTGTCAAGCAGCCTTCCCTCAAATAATGGGCGACGTTCTCCGTTCACCTGCTCTGCAATCTCACGCGAGCGAAGGTTCTTGATGAACAGTCTCTCGAGTTTGATACTACGATGTTTCAGTCTTCTTGACAGCACCATAGCCACTAAAGCAACCCCCGCAATGGTAATCATCAAGGCTTCTTTGAAGCGCGTAAGATAGTTGACGATGTAGAAAATGAACATGGCTGCAATGGCAACTCGTACAATCATCGTGAAAATCAGCGGCAAACGGTTGAGCAAACTCTCTGTCCACAACTGGCGAAACTCATCACTATGCACGTTCTTCATCACCATAGAACGCAGAAAGGGCGATATCATGAGCACCGTAAATAAGCCACAAACCGCATTACCTGGCCAGTGACTGAGCATGTTTCTGCATAGAGGAAGCACGAAAGTAAGCATCAATGTCACCACAGCTGTAGACAGAATGCCATATACGGCCGTATTAATGAGCATCTTTCTTAACAGCACTTTCCATGCGTTTTCTTCTTCAGTAGAGTTCTGATGCGCATTACCCACGTGGTTCATACGGCGTACCCACTTCTTGGGAAGATGCTTTTCAATATGGTTGTAGCATGGTTCGGCGAAACGAATCATATAAGGTGTGAGGAAAGTTGTTATCACTGAAACAGCTACAACGACAGGATAAAGGAACTTACCTATAACACCAAGCGACAGTCCGAGCGATGCAATGATGAATGCAAACTCGCCAATCTGGGCCATAGAGAAGCCACATCGCATGGCATTCTTCAATGACTGACCGCTCAACATGAAGCCCGCTGTACCGAATATACCTTGCCCAAGCAAAATGGTCAGCACGAGAACAAGGATTGGAACAGCATAGTCGACGAGCACTTTCGGCTCGACCAACATCCCCACTGATACGAAGAAAATGGCTCCGAAAAGGTTTTTCACAGGCTCGACAAGCTTGACAATCTTGTCGGCTTCTACCGTTTCGGCAATGATACTGCCCATAACAAAAGCACCAAATGCACTGCTGAAGCCCACCTTTGTAGACAGAACAGCCATTAAGCAGCACAGTCCCAGCGCCACAATAACCATGGTTTCGCTGTTCATCAGCTTGCGGGTCTTGCGGAAGAAAAGCGGAATAAGAAAGATACCCACCACAAACCACAGCACAAGAAAGAAGCCTATCTTCAGTATTGAGCCAAGCATTTCGCCGCCATCCGGATTGTTTCCACTCGCAATGGCACTCAACATGACCATCATGACAATAGCCAGCACATCCTCAAGTATCAACACACTCATCACCAAGGAGGCAAATCTTTGCTGCCGAAGTCCAAGGTCATCAAAGGCTTTATAAATGATTGTGGTCGATGACATGGCTAACATTCCACCCAGAAAGATGCAATCCATCCTGTTCCAACCAAAGCTATGACCGACCAAGATGCCGAGTGTCATCATTGAAAAGATAATGGTCAGTGCCGCAATTACAGGCGCCATGCCCATCTTGAGGATTTTCTTAAAGGAGAAATCTAAGCCGAGGGAGAACAGCAGAAACATCACCCCGATGTCTGCCCACGTGTGGATATCCCCCTTGTCTACTACCGACATGATATAGGGCATGTGTGGAGAAACCAAGAAACCTGCCACGATATAGCCTAAAACGAGCGGCTGCTTGAGTTTCTTGAACACAAGAGTCACAATGCCTGCCACAACAAGTATCAGCGCAAGGTCTTCTATTAAATTGGGTATCTCAGCCATAAAAGAAACATAAAGCCCACTCTGTTACTTACGGAATGGGCTTTTATTATTGGTTGATTAATCTTCAAAATTGCCTGTTATCTCACAGATACTGGTGATAACACCTACCGCTTTCTCCATCACCTGAATAGAAACAAACTCGTGAGGCCCATGGAAATTCACGCCACCCGCAAAGATATTGGGACATGGAAGACCTTTGAAACTGAGCTGTGCACCGTCAGTTCCACCACGGATTGGCTCCACTTTAGGCGGTACTCCATTGTCCTGCATCGCCCGAAGCACAATATCTATCACGTGCATATTAGGGTCAATCTTCTCTTTCATGTTATAGTATTGGTCGTGAAGTTCAATCCTTACGGTGCCTTCACCATACTTTTCATTCATCTTCTTCACGCAATCTTCCATGAAATCCTTGCGGTCTTCAAACTTAGAACGGTCGTGGTCACGAATGATATAACTGAGTTTTGCCTCCTCAGTACGGCTTTCTATGCCCAACAAATGATAGAAACCTTGATATCCTTCCGTGTTTTCAGGAATATCGGTTTCAGGTATCATACTGTTGAACTCGCATGCCAATCGGTTGGCATTCACCATCTTTCCCTTAGCATATCCAGTGTGAACACTTACACCTTTAATATATACCTTGGCGCCTGCAGCGTTGAAATTCTCATATTCCAAGTCGCCCAAGTCGCCTCCATCAATGGTATAAGCCCAGTCACAACCAAACTTTTCAACGTCGAAATGATGTGCACCCATACCGATTTCCTCATCAGGATTGAAGCCCACTCGAATGTCACCATGCTTGATTTCGTCATGATCGCGCAGGTAACACATGGCTTGTACTATCTCGGCAATACCTGCTTTATCGTCTGCCCCAAGCAGTGTTGTACCATCGGTAACGATTAAATCCTCACCGATATGTGCTTTCAGTTCGGGGAATTTCTCTGTAGTTGAAAAGATACCCGGTGAAAGTTCTATGTCGTTTCCATCGTAGTTACGGATGATTTTGGCCTTAACATCCTTGCCACTTGCGTCAGGACTCGTGTCATAATGCGAGATAAAGCCAATCGTTGGCGCCTTCTTCTTGGTGTTTGCCTTAAGTGTGGCATAGATATATCCCTTTTCATCCATCTCAACATCACTGAGACCTTCGTCTTCAAGCTCCTTTTTCAGATACTTGGCAAACACAAGTTGTTTCGCCGTTGAGGGGACACTATCCGATTCTTCACATGATTGCGTGTCGAATTTTGTGTAGTTAATAAATCTCTCTGTAAGGTTCATATCTTCTAATTCTATGTTAAATATGGGAGTGTTACACTTACATTCCCACAATATTAATATCGCAAAGATACGACAAATCGTAAAGATTGCAAAATAAATTGGCAAATAACATTTGCACAGTCAGTTTTTTATTCGTAATTTTGCAACTGCTTTGGCTCCGTAGCTTAGCTGAATAGAGCGTCAGATTCCGGTTCTGAAGGTCTTGGGTTTGAATCCCAACGGAGTCACAAAAACAACAAACAAGTGCATGAAGGAAGTTCCTTTGTGCACTTTTTTATTAGCTGAATGAGGTCAGAAAAAGTTCTGAAGGTCTTGGGTTTGAATCCCAACGGAGCCACTTTTGATAATTCATAATGCAGAATTCACAATGTATAATGAGGGGAAGCAAAAGTAATTATGAGTTATCATCCAATAAACAAGTGCATGAAGGAAGTTTCTTTGTGCACTTGTTTGTTTCTATAAGGTTCTGAAATCATTTATTTTCTCTTGACATTCCCACTGAAATTGCTTATTTTTATATGCCGAAAACCATATTAAACCGACATTAAAAATCGTAAAAAATGAATACAAAGCGAGCGATGAACAGTTTACTAAACAGGCGATGTAAAGTCTTGTCAGAATGCCTTTCCATGTAAATTTCGTTGCAATCCAAGGTATATCAGTCTGCAATTCAAGGCAGATAACCTTGCAATTTAACGCAAATCACAGGGTGTTTTGACGCAGATTACAATGCGGTTTGACGCAAGTTGCACCTTCATTTGGAACAAGGCAATAAAAAAGGAAAGGCATATACGCTCCTTTCCTTACGGCAAAGATAATGATTTTTTGCAGCGATTCCAAATTAGATTTGAATTAAGTTTACAATAAAGAAGAATTTAGCAGCATAAAAAAGAGCCTTCCATGGCCTCACAAGAAGATTGAAAAAACAATGATAAAGAAAGACTATACAGAAGCCAACCGACGTTGGTTAGCAGAGAAAGCAAAAGAGGAAAGCGTGAAAGCCCTGCCTCACGGTATTTACTATAAACATCTGAAAGATGACCAACCATAGAAGATACATCAAGCAAGGCAATGCACTATACCGCATATCAGAGACAGGATTCTACGTCAATAAAAGGCCTTCCATGAAACGACGCATGATTGGTCACGACTACACTAAGCGTGGGCGGTATCTGATAACGTTGGTTGTTGATGGACGACGGCCGTTGCTTGGACGCCTTGAAGGACGCGCCGATGCAATTCCTGGAAGCCCTGATTTCCCACGCATTATACCCACAACGCTGGGCCAAGCCGTAATCAACGAACTGCAAGGTCTGCCCAATTACTATCCACAGATAGGCCTTGTTGCCTGCCAACTCATGCCCGACCACTTGCATTTTATCCTCTCCATAGAAGAGCATCTGCCTGAAAACCGACCATTAGGCATCGTTATCCGTGGCTTCATACAAGGCTGCAATCGTGCTTATCGTGAGGAACTGAAGGCACAAGGCTGCTTGGTTCCGAAATTCAAGGATAGCTTCCCGCCAGACAATGAGGGTTCGCTGTCTTTGAAAGACAGCGCACAGATGCCGCGCAAATCACGCTTTGGGCTACTCTTCGAGCATGGCTATAATGACAAAATCCTAAGACGTGAGGGGCAATATGAGGCTTGGAAACATTATCTCAAAGACAATCCGAGACGACTCTTGATAAAGAAACAGCATGCAGATTGGTTCCAAGTGCGACGCAATGTGACATTTCATGGACTGACGTTCTCGATGATTGGCAATCATTTCTTATTGGATTGCCCTGAAAAGTTGCAAGTACAATGTTCACGAAAGATAACAAGCGAAGCACTCTCCACGCAAAAACAACAACTCTTGGAAGCTGCAAGAAGAGGCGCTGTCTTGGTTTCTCCCTCAATCAGTAAAGGGGAACGGGAGATTATGCACGAGGCTTTTAAAGAGGGACTCCGCATGATTATTCTCAAGGAGAACGGCTTTACCAACTACTACAAGCCGTCGGGACGTATGTTTGAAGCGTGCAAAGAAGGGCGCATTTTGCTGCTTTCGCCCTGGGAACATCACACGGAACAGAAAACCATAGCGCGTGGACAATGCCTGCAACTCAACGACATGGCAAGACAACTTTGCCTGTAAAGTTCTCGCACCACACAGCTATCGAACGTTCATTCTTATTCTTCTCCCATTTCTTTCAGCATGCCTTCAACGCCGTCTTCAATCAAATCGAGTGCCACTTCAAAGTCTTCAGCACCGCCATAATAGGGGTCGGGAACACTCGTAGCACGTGGATGAGAGGTGAAGAAATCAGCCATTCGCACCACCTTTCCGGCTTCTTCGTCTGACGATGCCTTGGAAGTGATGATGCGGTAATTGTCCTCATCCATCACAACTATACAGTCGAAATGCTTGAAATCTGACGTTTGGAACTGACGCGCATGATGATTAACTTGATAGCCACGACGGGCACCATGCTCACGCATTCTACGGTCGGGAAGCTGTCCTACATGCCAGTTGCCGATGCCGGCTGAGTCTACTTCGAACCTTTCGGACAGTCCTCGGTCGTCTATCTTCTTTTGAAATACGGCATGGGCAGCGGGAGAACGACAGATGTTTCCCAAACAGATAAACAGGATTTTCGTGCGTGCGGCAGTCTTGCTATTCATATTTTGCATTTCGTTTTTGGTTTTGTGCAAAGGTAATGAATTGTCGGCAATCGTGCAACTACACCTTGGTTTTTCATTCACGAAAGAAAGATTGAGATATAAGTACAAGTTTTTCAGACAACTACGGCAAACAAAAAGTAAGATATAGCGCATTATTTATAACATTCTGCAAAATTATATTGGCATTATCTTTTCGTTTTAATATTAAATATTTACCTTTGCATGAAGGATTAAATACATTAAAACAAGACCGCAATGAGCAAAATCATATGTCCCGAAAACTATCATGCACTGCTTGACAGAAAGCAGACTGAGCAGGGAATCAAACTGATAAAAGACTTCTTTCAGCAGAACCTTTCCACGGAATTACGCCTAAGCAGAGTCACTGCTCCATTGTTTGTGATGAAAGGATTAGGCATCAATGACGACCTCAACGGCGTGGAACGAGCTGTCAGTTTCCCGATAAAAGACCTTGGAGATGCACAGGCAGAGGTGGTTCATTCGCTTGCAAAATGGAAGCGACTTACATTGGCTGAATATCAGATTGAGCCAGGATATGGCATCTATACCGACATGAATGCCATTCGTGCTGATGAGGAGTTAGACAATCTCCACTCCCTCTATGTGGATCAATGGGATTGGGAAGCCGTTATCACGAAAGACCAACGCACGATTGATTTCCTTGAAGATGTGGTGCGACGCATATATGCCACCCTGCTAAGAACAGAGTATCTGACGTGTGAAAGCTATCCGAATATCAAGCCATTCCTGCCACAGAAGATCCATTTCATACACAGTCAAGACCTCTTGAACATGTATCCAGACCTCACGCCCAAGCAGCGCGAAGATGCAATTTGCAAGAAATACGGAGCCGTTTTCATTGAAGGCATCGGCGGAAAACTCAGCAATGGCGAGAAACATGATGGTCGTGCGCCCGACTATGATGACTGGAGTACGGTGGATGAAAACGGCAAAACAGGCCTCAACGGTGATATTCTTATCTGGTATCCTGTACTTGAACGGTCGTTTGAACTGAGTTCAATGGGTATTCGGGTTGACCGAGAAGCCTTGTTGAGACAATTGAAATCGGAAGGCAAGGAAGACCGCAAGGAACTCTTCTTCCACAAGAAACTGCTCAACGGAGAGCTGCCTTTGAGCATCGGAGGCGGTATCGGTCAGAGCAGACTTTGCATGATATTGCTCCATAAAGCGCATATCGGAGAGATCCAAGCCAGCATCTGGCCCGAAGAAATGCGCAAGGAATGCCGACGCTTAGGCATGCCTCTGATAGAATAAGATAACAGTATTTTTAAGACAAATCTAAATGGAGAACCTGGCATAGTTTAGCTAATGCGGGGTTCTCTCTTTTCATTTCTTCAAAGCTTTCACGCTTAGTGAGCAGTGGTTTTACCTCCGTTCCCTGGGCTACTCGCCATTCAACATTGATTTGTCCGTTGTTGAGTTCCTTGGCCAAAGTAGCCTTTATACGTAGTTTAATCGGTTCAACTTGCGTGAGAAGGATTTGATTATCAACCACAATCTCAATCTTTGGAAACTCCGTGATGTGTGGCGTTACGTTCTTCAGTCGCGTGGCCAAGCCTCGCAAACTCTGTGGCATTCTCACGAGCATTGCATACCATGAGGTTTCCAGTTGGTCTTGAGTAAAACCTTTTTCCTTTGTTGTATCGACATCAAACTGCTCATCTTTCTTTTCTTCTGACCGTTCATTCTGTGCCCGAAGACCACGAAAAGTAAAACCGATTGCGTCAAGACTTGCACTCGGACGGGGCTTTGAAGTGGGTTGTTGAGTTGTGGTTGCTGCCAATGTTGCCGTTACAGAAGGCGTAACAGCTGGCTCGGTAACAACTTGTGTAGCTCTCTCACGAGGAGAAAGCGTATGCTTCTCAGCCGCAACCACCTGCAAAGTTGCTTTCTTTGGCTGAGAGTTTATCAGTTTCTTAAACAGGGATTTTAATCGCTTAGGGCTACGCCCCGCACCGGCATCATCGTCATTCGGCTGCGTAATCTGGGCCACTTGAATGAGCGTTATCTCTACCAGCAGGCGCTTGTTGCTGCTCTGTTTATAGTTGATGTCACATTGATTGAGCAGCTTCAAAGCCTGATACAGGAAGTTTACAGGGCATTTTTTACTTTGCTCATGATACTTTTCACGCTGTTGTTGGCTTGTTTCAAGAAGCGGAAGTGTCTGCACATCACGAGCCATAAGCACATTTCTGACGTGTGCTGCAAGGCCTCCAATGAGGTTACCTCCGTCGAACCCTTTATTCAAAATGCCATTGAGCAACACCATGATTTCACTCACCTTGTTGGCTAAGGCATAATCAATAATCTTGAAATAATTGTCAGAATCCAGCACATTGAGGTCTTCAATCACCTTTTGATAAGTGATATTTCCCTGACAGAAACTGGCCGCCTGATCGAATATGGAGAGTGCATCGCGCATGCCACCATCGGCTTTTTCAGCGATAACTGCAAGCGCTTCTTCATCATAAGTGATGCTTTCCTTCGCGGCAACCAACTTCAAATGCTCGATAGTATTACCCACTGTCATGCGTTCGAAGTCGTAAATCTGACAGCGAGACAATATGGTTGGCAGTATCTTATGCTTCTCCGTTGTAGCCAAAATGAAGATAACATGAGCGGGAGGTTCCTCTAATGTCTTCAGAAAAGCATTGAAGGCAGCCGTTGACAGCATGTGCACCTCGTCGATGATAAACACCTTGTAACGACCTACCTGAGGCGGTATCCGGGTCTGTTCCATCAGCGCTTTGATGTTCTCTACAGAGTTATTGCTGGCTGCATCAAGCTCGAATATGTTGTAAGAACGCTGCTCATTGAATGCCTTACAGCTTTCACATGCATTGCAAGCTTCGCCATCTTCGCTCGGATGTTCACAGTTTATAGCCTTTGCAAAGATACGGGCACAAGTAGTTTTTCCTACACCTCGTGGTCCACAGAACAAGTAGGCATGAGCCAGTTTCCCACTTTTGACAGCATTCTTCAGCGTCGTTGTGAGCGCATGTTGCCCCACAACAGCATCGAATGTCATTGGACGGTATTTCCTGGCAGATACAATATATTCTTCCATTTTTTGAGAATTGATGATGCAAAGATAGCAAAAATTATTATCTTTGCAAACAAATAAATCAATTATGACAGGTCGTTTGAATGTTATCTTGAGTCTCATTTCTCACTATAAATACCTTATAGTGTGTGTCATTGGCGTGCTCATTGTAGGCTTGATTGACGAGAACAGCTTTCTGAAACGCTTTCAGTTGGAAATGCAGATCAGCGACCTTAAAAGTGAAATCAACAAGTATACAGAGCAGTACGAGGCTGATTCCCGCCAGCTGAATGAACTCAAACGCCACCCCAAGGCTATTGAGAAGATTGCCCGCGAGCGTTATTTCATGAAAGCAGATGACGAAGACATCTACGTACTTAGCGATGATAAAAAAACTATAGAAACCAATAATGAAGCAACTGAATAGTCTACAAAGCATTCTTTTCATGACAGGTGGCGCACTCATGGTGGTGGGAGTAGGCTGCTATGTGTTCATGTTTGCCACACAGATTGTATGTTGGATTGCCCTTGTGGGCTGCATTCTGTTTGCTCTGATGCAGATGATGCAGACCTATGAAGGCCGTAGTCTGACTATCAAACGCCTGAAAAACATTCTCAATTTGGCGGATTTCCTCTTCGTGTTTGCCGGTTTGTTGATGGTCGATAACGCTTATGGTTTCCTGCGTCCGATATTTGGTAACCAGATAGACTACATCACTTATGTATATAACAAATGGGTAGTTTTGCTGCTTATTGCCGCAATTATCGAGGTATATGCCATGCATCGCATCGATCACGAACTTAAAAAGGAAAAGCAACAGTAAATCTTTTGTGGGATAAAAGAAGTGTTGATTACGAAAAAAACCTAAAAGATAAGCTTGATAAATTAAATAGCATAAATTTTCTTTCGCACTTCATTACTTCCTATTATCTTTGTTATTAGAATAAGAAAACCAATTTATGAATAAGGTCTTTTACGCCATTGTAGCTCTCTTGGCATTGACATCATGTGCGAACTCTTACAACATCGTGGGGACATCTAACGTATCTAACCTTGACGGTCGAATGCTTTATCTGAAGATTCTCAAGAACAATGAGTTCAAAACTCTTGACTCTTGCGATGTCGTTCATGGTCAGTTTCATTTCTCAGGGACGATAGATTCCGTCCGTATGGGCAACATATTCATGGATGAAGAGAGCGTTCTTCCATTGGTTGTAGAGAGCGGAGACATCAATATCAAGATAGACAATACGCAGCAAATCGTCAGTGGAACCCCACTCAATGATAAGCTCTTTCAGTTTTTCAACAAGTATAATCAGTTGAAAAATCAAGAGTCTGAGCTCGTACACCAACATGACCAAGCCATCATGAACGGCCGTAACATGGACATAGTAAACACGAAACTCAACAAGGAAGCAGCTCTTCTTTCGCAAAAAGAAGACGAACTTGTGACTTCATTTGTTACCGAGAACTTCGACAATGTGCTTGGTCCCGGCATCTTCTTCATGGTTACCATCGGTTTCCAATACCCCGAACTGACTCCTTGGATTGAGGATATCATGAGCAAAGCTACTGACAAATTCAAGAATGATCCCTATGTAAAGGACTACTATCAAAAGGCTCAAGAGAACCAACAGATAATGAATGGCATGCGCGACATACAACCGGAAGCGCCTTGCAATGAGGCTCCACAGCCCGAAAGACAACCCATACAATCTGCTCCTACGCCTGCTCAGATGGCAGAACCTGCAGTGAAATAAAAGTCAGAGATATGGAAACAATCATACAGGGTGGTACTATCATCAACGAAGGACGTGCTTTCCGAGGCGACATTGTACTTGAAGATGACCACATAGCTGCCCTATATGAGGCAGAAAAAGCACCCCGAGGCATCTACCAACAGACGGTAGATGCCTCGGGATGTTTCGTTTTTCCGGGTATCATTGATGCCCATGTACACTTTCGTGAGCCAGGACTGACGCGCAAAGCCGATATCGAAAGTGAGAGTCGTGCAGCCGCTTTCGGTGGCATTACTTCGTATATGGAGATGCCCAACACCTCACCTCAGACCACAACTCCCGAGGCTTGGCAGGAGAAAATGAATATTGCCAGCCATAACAGCCACGTGAACTACAGCTTCTTCTATGGCGCAACCAACAATAATACTGACTCTTTTGCCTCGCTTGACCGTACACATATCCCTGGAATAAAACTCTTCATGGGGGCCAGTACGGGTAATATGCTCGTGGATAGGCGCGAGAGTTTGGAGTATATATATAAGGTGTGTGCCGACCAAGACTGGCAACTCATGACGCATTGCGAGGACACCGGCATTATCACTGCTAACATGGCACGGGCCAAAACCCAGCAGGAAGATCCCGACATCAAACTGCATCCACTCATCAGAAGTGAGGAAGCATGCTATGAGAGTACGGCTTTGGCTGTAGAATTAGCAAAGAAATACGGTACAAGACTCCATGTCGCACACCTCACAACAGCCCGAGAGTTAGCATTCTTCGGCCTTAACGACCGCATCACTGCAGAGGCTGTGATTGCTCATCTCTATTTTTCGGATGCCGATTATGCCACACTCGGTGCGCGCATTAAATGTAATCCAGCTGTCAAAACCAAGGCCGACCGCGATGCGCTTCGCCGTGCATTGACCGATGGACGCATCACAACTGTGGGCACAGACCACGCTCCACACGAACTCAAAGACAAGCAGGGAGGCTGCTTGAAAGCTGCTTCGGGCATGCCAATGGTGCAGTTTTCACTCGTTTCCATGCTTGAACTTGCCGACAAAGGCATACTTTCCCGCGAACGTGTTGCCGAGTTGATGTGCCACAATCCCGGCCGTCTTTTCCGCATTAATGACCGCGGTTTCCTGCGCAAAGGCTACAAAGCTGACCTTACTATCGTTAGACCAAACAGCCCGTGGACGGTTACAACCGATGTCATTCAGAGCAAATGCAAATGGAGTCCTTTGGAAGGTCACGTCTTCAGCAACCGCATTGTGACTACAATCTGCAATGGACACATCATCTATAACAATGGCCGTTTCGATGCTTCCTATCGCGGAGAAGCGCTGACTTTCAATGCCTGACGAAATGCAGACAAGTTCCTTCAAATCGTATAAAGCAACACATAAAAAGATATGATAGCAAGAATTATCTTCCTCCTCATACCGATGATCATATTGAGCGACCTCTATATTGAGCGTCACTGCTTGCATCATCGCCCTCATTACACACGTTTAAGGCGTCTCGTTTGGTGGTTGCCGGGCTTCATCATGTTGGTCTACAGCCTCGCATTGACCTTCTGCGGCAAGTTCATTCCCGACAATATCAACTGGATTAAGGCCTTTCTTATCTCATTAGCTATCCTCGTTGTACCCAAAACAATATATGCAATAGTTTCTTCATTAGGCCTGCTCTGCCGTCGGTTCTGCCACACGAAACAGAAGCTTTGGGATGTTATCGGCCTGTTGCTCGGTCTGGTTTGCATGCTCACTATGCTTTACGGAGTCATTTTCGGCACGCGTCAATTGCGTGTCACTCGCATTGAACTTGCTTTCAACGACCTGCCAAAAGCTTTCGATGGCATGCGGATTGTGCTCTTCAGTGATGCGCATGTGGGGAGTTTCAACCATGGCATGGAACGCTATCTTCAGCGAGATGTCGACACAATCCTTGCCCAACATCCCGACATGATATGCTTTGTCGGCGATTTGCAGAACACGCAACCGAGTGAATTGCAGCCCCAGAAAGCGTTGCTTTCGAAGCTTGCTCATCAAGGAATTCCCATGTACAGCGTCCTTGGGAACCACGATTACAGCAAGTATTTCTATGGCGACAGTGTGGCTAAGAAGGCTTGTGAGGAAGGCATTAAAAAGGCTGAACGCGACATGGGATGGCATCTCTTGCTCAACGAACACGCTATATATTACAGTCGTGACCACCGCGATTCACTCGTCATTGCAGGTGAAGAGAACTGCGGAGACGGCAAGCGGTTTCCTGACAATTCAGATATAGAAAAGACACTGAAGGGCATTGGAAAGAAGGCTTTCATCATCTTGTTGCAACATGATCCGAAATCATGGGAGAGCCGAATTCTGCCGAAAAGCCATGCACAACTGACGCTTTGCGGTCACACCCACGGTGGACAAATCTCGCTTTTCGGCCTTCGTCCCACGATGTTCAGCTATCCCGACGACTATGGGTTGGCTGAAAAAGCGGGACATTTTCTCTATGTCACATGCGGCATCGGAGGCCTTGCACCTATCCGCATTGGCGTAGAACCCGAAATAGCCGTTATCACTTTACGAACGAAAAAATAAAGCATCATTACCTCATGAAGTATATTTACCGACTCTACCAGCTCTTCATTTGTCTTCCAATCCTGCTTTTAGCCAGCATCATTACGTCGTTGGTAACCGTCATCGGCTGTCTTGTCGGCAACGGACACTTTTGGGGTTACTATCCCGGTAAATGCTGGGCATGGCTCTGGATACGCCTCTTGCTGTTGCCGGTCAAGGTAGAAGGGCGCGAACATCTGGCCCCCCGGCAGTCTTATGTCTTTGTGGCCAACCATCAAGGAGCCTTCGACATCTTCCTCATCTATGGTTTCTTAGGCCGTAATTTCAAATGGATGATGAAGAAAGGACTGCGAAAAATCCCACTCGTTGGCATTGCCTGCCAATATGCCCACCATATTTTTGTAGACAAAAGTGGGCCTTCAAAAATCCGCGCCACCTATGATGAAGCACGTCACATCCTGCAAGAGGGTATGTCACTCGTAGTGTTTCCCGAGGGCGCCCGCACGTTCACGGGGCACATGGGCGTGTTCCGTCGCGGTGCATTCATGCTTGCCGACGACCTTCAACTGCCTGTGGTTCCACTGACGATCAATGGAAGTTTCGACGTAAAACCACGCACAAAGGATTTCTATTGGGCCTTTTGGCACCCCTTGAAACTCACCATCCATGAACCTATCATGCCTATAGGTCGTGGCCCGGAGAATATCAAGAACCAGATGGAACGAAGCTATGAGGCTGTCATGAACGGACTTGATAAGGAATATCAAGGATTTGTTGAGAACCCAGACCAATAGGAGGGGAACCTCTCCCAGTCTCTCCAAAGGAGAGGAGAACAAACAAGTGAAGTATCTTTTACTGTCATGTAGGGCTATATATCCCTACATAAAACAACTTGATTTTGTAAATAAAATTGGCTAAAAAAAGGCATATTCTGAGCACACCAAATAGAAATCGAAACTGATAAAAATTCATGTTTTATTCTGTTTTCTGTCTCTTAATCTTCTCATTCTTAGCTTCTTTACATACGTTTTGCCTCATATCAGCTTCCCATTTGCATCAAGTCACCGTGCATTCTGCATCAGAACAAACGGTAATATGACGCAAGTTACAGGCCGTTTTGACGCTAATTGCAAAATAATCTGACTGAGAAAATGCCTTTTCTCCATTCATTTCGTGTAACACTTTGACAACCAATAACTTATCAACAAGGCTCAAAACTCGCGTATTTTCGACCGCAACGTTTTTGTTTTTCAGCACGCCCCTTCCTGCGAAAGCATTTGTAAAAGAATTTAATAGATACCCACCCCCGACCCCTCCCCAAGGGAGGGGAG
>OJIY01000145.1_pt1 | contig 45786 bp, 40 predicted proteins | sample 1596061 | NCBI WGS metagenome assembly OJIY01 (sample SAMEA4350111, study PRJEB24818) | metagenome | biome: human; feature: gut; material: faeces | place: Denmark | collected 2013-09 | reverse complement strand
CTATTATTATGTAGACATCAACGGTGTTATGGCAGCAAACCAGTGGGTAGCCATTGACAACGAGGATGCAGGACAGGATGACGAGCCAGATCATTACTGGTACTATTTCCAGTCTAATGGTAAAGCATTAAAGAATGGAGATAACAGCAAAGTTGCATTAAAGACAGTTAACGGCAAGAAGTATGCCTTTGACGAAGAAGGTAAGATGCTGTTTGGCTGGGTAGCAGAAGATAATGCTGAGCGCATTGATAATACCGACGGCGATGGCTTCAAGGAAGGTGATTACTACTTCGGCGGCGAAGATGACGGCGCAATGACCGTTGGCTGGTTAGAAATGGACATCACTTATGACGAGGCTACTAATGACTACACAAAGTCTCCAGTATTTAACGATGATGAGGATCAGACACGTTGGTTCTACTTCAAAGCTAATGGTAAGAAAATCAAAGCTGAGGGCGGAGATGAATTAAAAGAAAAGACCATCAATGGCAAAAAGTATTCTTTTGATGAGTATGGCGCTATGACAGCAGAGTGGTCTCTGGATGTAGACAATATCAGAAAGAAAGCAAGTACCTCTGATCCTATTCCTGCTTCTAATAGTACACCTACCACCAACAGTGTTGCTGCTAAATATGCACAGCAGTGGAGATACTTCAGCAGCGTTGAAGATGGTGCTAAGGTTAAGAAAGGCTGGTTTAAGGTTGTTGCAGCCGAGTACCTGAATTACGATAAGTACAATGATGATGAAGACGCTTGGTACTATGCAGATGGAAGCGGTAATCTGTATGCCGGCGAATTCAAGACCATCAAGGGTAAAAAGTACGCTTTCAGAAATGATGGCCGTATGATTGATGGTTTGAAATTCATCAGAGAAGACAAGACTGCTGGTAAGGTAACAGGACTGTCAGTATGGGCTGATGATGATGATCCATATAGATTTGATACAGAAGATGACTTCGATGAGAACTCCTTAACATTAGAGCGTATGGGTTACAAGTGCTACTACTTCGGAAACGGAGATGACGGCGCTATGAAGACCAATAAGACAACCGTTGAGATTGATGGAGATAAATTCAACTTCTACTTCGAGAAGTCCGGCGGAAACAAGGGTGCTGGTAAGACTGGTGATAAGGATGATAAGTTCTATCAGTCTGGCAAATTGTTACGTGCAGGCTCTGATGAGAAGTATCAGGTAGTTGAAAAATTAACTCAGGCAACACTGGATGACACTGGCAAGGCTGGCAGCGGTACTATTGAGGGATATAATAAGTTAGACGATGTTAAGGAATTCCTTGAGGCAATCACACCAGCTAACTACAGCGAGGGTGTAACTGAGGCAAATGTAAAACTCTTAAAGGGTCTTGGTGTAAACAAGGATGCCAGCGACCTCAGCGAACTTTACATCATCAACTATGATAGAAAAGACGCTGCTGGTAAGAGAGAAGCAGATGCTATTAGTGCAAGTGATTACTTCCTGGTAAATACCTCCGGTAAGGTAATTGATACTAATTCTAAGAATAAGGATGGCAATGATTACTACTACGTAGTTCAGAAGAATGGTAAGACTGGCAAGATTGTTGCTGTTTATGTTGAGGATTAATATTTTAAAAAGTAATTCTTAATTTATAAGGGGGAAGCGTTGTGACTGATTAGTTTATATGGTCACAACGCTTTCTTTTTACAATAAACATGAAATCATATGAAAGAGGAGAATAATACTTATGCTAAAAAAGGCTTTTTTGGCGACAAGTCTTTTGTTATCTTTGACTTTGTTGCAACCACTTACTTCATTTGCAGATACACAAGATACCACTTCTGCGACTACCATGGAAAATTGCGGAGCCTATCTGTTTGAGTGGCGCCCCGTAGACTGCGGTAATGGACATTATTTTGCCATATTAGTAGGCGGAGATACCCTTGAAGAGCGGAACGTAATACTTAATAGAGGATATGATTATGCGTATACTTTTAATCCTATGGCTTATCCACGGCCATGGGGCACAGTACCCGAATTGGTCAATATCGATGGACTTTGGGGGATTCCAGAAAATTGGGCACTTATGCCGGAAGGTAGCCAACAAACAACTCAGATTGTTTTGCTGACGAATAAAACCACATTTGCAACAAAAGAACGCTACGTTGATGTTGTAAGACTACCACGAAGTGTATCATCAGCAGATTTACCTCCTGAAGTACGAAAATACTTAATCAATGTAGATGGAACAGATGCTGGGGCATATGATAATGCAACACCAGCAGGTTGGACCTGGAATGAAGAGGGATTTTGGCGCTACCGGAAACCGGACGGAACCTTTGTAAGCAATGGATGGTTAAATATTGATGAGCAGTCATACTATCTGGACGAAAATGGTCATATGCTTGCAGATACAATTACACCTGATGGATTTTATGTGAATACAAAAGGAGAGAAGCAAAGGTACACCCCTGGTTGGATGCAAGGTGAGAAAGGCTGGAGATACGTCCAAAAGAATGGATATTATGCTGCATCTACCTGGTTGGAAGATACAGATGGCAAATGGTACTATTTTGATATGAGTGGATATATGAGTGTAAACGAGACAACACCTGATGGCTTCCATGTTGGCGAAGATGGTTCTTGGGATGGCCAGCCTTCCAGCATAGAATACCAAAAAAATCTCGGTCCTGGATATCAGCAGCAAGCCGAAGCTGAAGAATAATTAATTTATCGCATATTCACTTATGTTTCATACCATGAGCCGGACTAATAAAAGTCCGGCTCAGAGCAGTTTATACCATCATATTTAATTCACTGACTCATCAGATACCGTATTATCTGTACTGGTTTCTGATGTGGTATCATCTGATTGCGGCTGAGCACCCGGCCCCAACTTCATGGTATCAACGGTTTGGGTTGTTGGATTTCCATCCCAGACACCATCTGCACCCACATGAAAACCATCTGGTGTATCATAATCCGTTCTCATATAGCCACCGATATCAAAGTAATACCACTTTCCATCCTGATCTTCTACCCATGTCGAAGCAGCATAATATCCATTTTTAAGGACATACTTCCAACCGCGTTCATTTTGCATCCAACCAGGGAGATATTTTTGTTTTGCACCACTAGCATTTACGTAGAATCCATCTGGTGTTATGGTATCAGACAACATATATCCTTCTCCATCCAGATAGTATAACTCATCATCTACATTTAACCAGCCATTGCTGACAAATGTCCCATCTGGTTTGCGATAACGGTATCTTCCATTTTCTCCTACTTCCCATCCTGAGACAGTCGTACCAGTATACGCACCAGCGTCAGATCCATCTATATTAATTAAATATTTTCTTACCTCAGGAGGCAAATCTGCTGAAGACACATTGCCCGGTAAGCTCACCACATCTATGTATCGCTCTTTAGTCGGCAACTTTCCATTATTTGTATAAAGAACAATCTGTAGTGTGGGCTGTGTACCCTCCGGAAGCAAAGGCTGATTTTCAGGAATAGCCCATAATCCATCTACATTGACTAAGTTGGGAACTTCCCCCCACGGTCTATGATACTCCATTGGATTAAAGGTATATGCATAATCATATCCCCTCTTTAAAATAACATTTCTCTCTGCAATAGAATTACCTCCAACCAAAATGGCAAAATAGTGACCATTACCGCAATCCACTGGTCTCCACTCGAAAAGATAGGCTCCACAGCTTTCCATGGTGGTTGTATCAATCCCTGTCGTTGTGTCGGCAAATGCCACTGTTGTATTCTGGATGCACAATGCCGCTGCAAGGCATATCATGGCTAGTTTTCTTTTAATCATTCGGTTGTTCCTCCTATTAAATTATAAAAAGAAAGCGTTGCGACTAGTTTAGTTTCCTAATCAGCCACAACGCTTCCCCCTTAATTATCTGTATTAACTAAATAATATTAGTTCTCAGCATAGATAGCAACAATCTTGCCATGTCCGCCTTCTTTGTTAATTACATAGTAGTAGTCATTGCCGTCTTTGTTCTTGGACTTGCTGTCAATAACCTTACCTGAAGTATTAACCAGATAGAAGTTCTTGAAATCCTTAGCAGCGGCTGTGCTACCCTTGGTGTAATCAATAATATACAGTTCTGCTAAATCTTCTGCCTTCTTATTTACACCAAACTGCTTTAACGCATCTGTCTTAGAAGTATTGCTATCAGATGCACTCATTCCTACAGCTGCAAGGAATGCCTGAACATCATCTAACTTCTTATATGTGGTAGTGCTTGCTGCATCAGCACCGGTTGCTGGGCTAGCCTGGACAACCTGGTACTTCTCGTCGGAACCAGCAGCTAACATCTTACCAGACTGATACATCTTGTCATCCTTCTCACCGGTCTTACCAGCACCCTTATGAGCGCCAGACTTCTCGAAGAAGAATGTGAACTTATCGCCATCAATAGTGATGCTGGTCTTGTTGGTTCTCATAGAACCATCATCGCCATCACCAAAGTAGTAGCATCTGTAACCATTATTTGAGTACCAGATGGAGCTTGTATTGAAGTCATCCTCGGTATCAAATGGATGAGCGGAATCATCATCTGCCTTAACATCTAAGCCATCGCCATTATCCTTGATGAACTTAAGGCCATCAACCATACGGCCGTCATTACGGAACGCATACTTTTTACCCTTGATGGTCTTGAATTCGCCAGCATACAGCTTACCACTTCCATCTGCATAGTACCAAGCATCTTCGTCATCATTGTACTTATCATAGTTCAGGTATTCAGCAGAAACAACCTTGAACCAGCCCTTGCTTACGCGGGCACCATTCTCAACATCCTGGAAGTATCTCCACTGCTGTGAGTACTTAGCAGGTACACTAACAGATGCAGAACTGCCTGCCTCACTGTGGCTTGCAAGTAAGTCGTCATTAACACCGTTAGTCTGGCTGTTGGATGCGCTCTTAACGTCTAAGGACCACTCTGCAGTCATTGCGCCGTTCTCATCGAACTCATACTTCTTACCATTGATGGTTTTGCTCTTCTGAACATCGCCACTTTCAGCCTTTACTTTCTTACCATTAGCCTTGAAGTAGAACCAACGTGTCTGATCCTCATCATCGTTGAATGCTGGAGCAACTTCATATGCCAGTGTGCTGTTTGTAACAGCATCATCATATGTGATATCCATCTGCAGCCAGCCAACAGTCATTGCACCATCGTCTTCGCCGCCGAAGTAGTAATCGCCTTCCTTAAATGCATCGCCGTCTGTATTATCAAGACGCTCTGCACTGTTCTCATCTACCCATCCGAAAAGCATCTTGCCTTCGTCATCAAAAGCATACTTCTTGCCATTGATTGTCTTCAGGGCTACCTTGGCATTATCGCCATTCTTTAAAGCCTTACCATTAGCCTGGAAATAGTACCAGTAATGGTCTGGCTCGTCATCCTGTCCTGCATCCTCGTTGTCAATGGCTACCCACTGGTTTGCTGCCATAACACCGTTGATGTCTACGTAATAGTAGTTGTCGCCATCCTCAATCAGCTGATCAATAGCCATCTCGCCATTGCTATCTAACCAATACCAGTTATTACCGGATTTCTTCCACTGATCAGTTGCTCTCTCGCCATCTCTGTTGTAATATACCCAAGTACCGTCTTCCTCAGCCCATCCTGTAGCTGCGAAAGAAGTCATGGATGCACCAATAGCGAGCAGTGCTGCTGTTGATAATACAGCAACTAACTTTGTCTGCTTTCTCATAATTAATGCACTCTCCTTTTTCTTTTTGAAATACTCTTTGAAATTCCTTTTTGCATTACGAGTTGATTATACTTCGTATATGGAAAATTATCAATAGTTTTTTTGCATTTTTTGCAAATTCTACTAAAATTATGTAATATCGACAACTCCCTCTAAAGTTAACCAGCTCCATCACACGCACTTAGTATATTATAAATTCCGCAAAAATACCATAACTTTTACCTGTGTATTTTCTTACATAATTATTACAGATGTGTTATGTACCCTAAGGATTGCATTTATATCTATACATGCATCTTCGTATCGCTGCCTATTTCGAACATTCTGTCATAATTTAATCATACTAAAATGTTTAAACAGGCAACGGGCATTAATGCTCTCAATTACTTATAAGCATAATGCCCGTTTAAAATTGATTCATCCAATTGACCTGCTAAACTTTAATCATAAAGTAATTAAAACTATTTCTCTAAAATAATTTTATATGCCTCAGCCATCCCTTTACTCTGAATCAGCTCATAAGACTCCTCCACCAGAGGAATCATATCGCTAAGATTGGCATGCCAATAATCATCTCTCTTCATTATCTCACTGACAGAGGCCTGCTTCATAAACCGTATGATTTCTTCTCCGTCATTCGCCTTATCTGTACGATAAAATGATATCAGTGCTGCCATGGAAAACGTAAGGGCCCTTGGATAATTTCCAAACTTTTCTTTATATTCTAAAATAGTAGGAAGGACTCTTACCTGGAACTTACTTACGGAATTCAGAGCTATACTCAGCAGCTGATGTTTAATAAATGGATTTGAAAAACGCTCCAGCACAGCTGTTCCAAATTTACGATTATCTTCTGTATCACCAATTGTAGGAATTATTTCTTCAAAAATACACTTTCTCAAAAATGCAGATACCATTTCATCCTTCATGCATTCACCGACAGTCTCAAGTCCATACAGATATGCGCCCAATACCATAGAGGTATGGCCTCCGTTCAGAATACGCACTTTCCTTTTCTTATATGGATGTACATCATCTGTCCAGACAATGTTATAGCCCGCTTTCTGGAATGGAAGTTCATCTTCATGGTGGCCGCCGATAACCCACAGATGAAATATCTCTGCCGTATCTATAAGTTTATCTTCATATCCAATCTGTTTCGTCAGTCCTTCAATCTCATCTCTAGGATAGCCTGTCACGATTCGATCTACCAATGTACTGCAAAAGTCATTCTCATTCTCAATCCAGTTTATAAAACCATCCTCAAGTTTCCACAAATCTGCATACTGAAGAACACACCTCTTCAAATTATCACCATTGTCATCAATCAGTTCACACGGAAGAAGTATAAGGCCCTTCAATCCAGCTTTGTACCTCCTATACAAAAATTGGGTGAGTTTAGCTGGATATGATTTTGGAGGCATATCAGTCAGCTTTTCCACTCCCAGATACTCGATTCCTGCCTCAGTGGTATTAGACACAAGAACACGTAAATCCGGATTCTCTGCTAATGCAATATATTCATTATACTCAACATATGGATTTAATGCTCTGGAAATAGAAGTTATATGAGTATGCTCGTTAACTACTTTCCCATTATCAATTCCCCGCAGGAACAGATTGTATTCACAGTTCTGGTCTGCCAGCATATCACACATTCCTTTTTCGATAGGTTGTACCACGACTATTTTGCCATCATATAAGCCTTTCTCCTGAAGCTTATGGAAAAAATAATCTACGAATCCACGTAAAAATCCACCTTCTCCAAATTGTATAACTGTTTCTTTTACTGCGTTGCTCATCTCTTTACCTCCACGTTTTGTAAGTGCTTACATTTTTGTGTGCAATTAACTTTACTTTATTACTTAGATTACTATACAACATAGCCCAGAATTTTGCAAGAGTACTACACACTTTTTTGTAAGTATTTACATTTTATTTTTTCTTCTCTTGTATTCAATCAGCTTATTCTTCTATTTTTATTTGCTACGAATACAATTCCTTTAAGCCATACAAATGTTTCTTATTGCACATTTTCATCACCCAAAGAAATCATTTGTAATTTATTTTGTAAATATCTTCCTAATATTATTGACTTTCTTACAAAAACATACTATTATATTAAATATAAAGTATATTTTTTCTTACAAAATTATGAATTAAAAGGAGAAGTACGTATGAGAAAGCACACAAAAGCACTTGCAACAATTATGGCAGCCGCTACATTAGCTATGGCATCTGCAGTAACCAGTTTAGCAAATACCGGATGGCTTAATGTACAGAAGAAATGGTTTTATTATGATGAGGCTGGCAATTCCATCCGTAATCAGTGGGTACAGGAGGACAATAATCTTTTCTGGCTCAAGGATAATGGAGAAATGGCAATCCAGTCATGGGTAAAATATGATGACAGCTGGTATTGGGTGAATGCGCAGGGAGCCATGGTTACTGACAGCTGGATACCGATTACGAATAACTGGTATTATGTTGGACAGGATGGAAAAATGCTGGCCAATACTTGGTTTGAGTATAATAATCGCTCCTATTATCTTACCGAAAGCGGAGCTGCTGCAAAAGGTTGGTTAGAAATTGACGGTAAGTGGTATTATTTTGACAGGACAAATGGAGATATGAAGAAATCCACCAGTATTGATGGTTACCGTCTTAACGATGATGGGGTTTATGTTCAGTAATCTTATGTAAATTATGTATTGGTATTATTAGGATTTACTTTTTATATAACATGGGTTTTGGGGTTAGAGGATTCCAAGAAGGGCTATTCACTTATAACAGCGAATAGCCCTTTTGTAATGCATCGCACCGCCTTTACCACAAAAAAACCGCCCGCCTCAACATGTCTCACACGTCTCAGCGCAACGGTCTTTCCATCTAAGTCATCCTCAGCTTTATCAACTGAATTCCAATGAACTCCGATTATATAAATCTATCAGCCCTGGTCCAAAATTACTTCAATGTAACCTTAGCGCCCTCAGCCTCTAATTTAGCCTTAACATCCTCAGCCTCTTCCTTGGAAGCGCCCTGCTTAACTACCTTAGGAGCTCCGTCAACTACGTCCTTAGCTTCCTTCAGGCCTAAGCCGGTAACTTCACGTACAACCTTGATAACCTTAACCTTGTTAGGACCAACCTCGGTCAGCTCTACGTCAAATTCAGTCTTCTCCTCAGCTGCTGCTGCGCCAGCGCCTGCTGCTGCAACTACAACACCTGCTGCTGCGGATACGCCAAACTCTTCCTCACATGCTTTTACTAATTCGTTCAGTTCTAATACAGATAATTCCTTGATAGCTTCGATAAACTCAGCGGTTGTTAACTTTGCCATTTTATGTTCCTCCTGTTTAATATTTAATAATAGTTGTTTTCAATATTGTCCGGCACCGATTGGCTGCCGGGCAGATAAGCCTTTTTCTGTCAACAAGATTATGCCTCTGCGGCTCCACCCTGCTGCTCTGCAATCTGATTGAGTACACGAGCCAGGTTGGTAATTGGTGACTGGATGCTTCCAAGCAGCTTGCCAAGAAGTTCATCTCTGGAAGGAATGGTTGCGATAACCTGGGTTCCTGCCTGGTCATAGTAGGTTCCTTCAACTACACATGCTTTCAGTTCCAGCTTTGGAGCTGTCTTAGCGAAGTTAGCTAAGATGCGTGCCGGAGCAGTAGCATCTTCTTTAGAAACTGCTAATGCGGTAGGTCCTTCCAGCTGTGGTGCAAGTGCTGCAAAATCTGTTCCTTCTGCTGCACGCTTAATCAGGGTATTCTTGTATACCTTGTAAGCAACCCCAGCTTCCCTTAACTGCTTACGCAGCTGAGTATCCTGCTCCACTGTCAGACCGCGGTAGTCAACGATGACTGCACCGGCAGCGCCTTCCAGCATAGCCTTAATCTCATCTACGACTGGCTGTTTTAATTCAACTTTTGCCATGAATGGTTTACCTCCTTATATATTTTCGCATTGAAAACCGTCATAGCACGGGAACGATTCATAATCCAGAACTGCAGACAAGCTGCAAAGACCGGACAAAAAAACCTCTCCGCCGTAAAGACAGAGAGGTTCGCAAAATCTCATCATAAATAATCAGAGTTTTGTATGTTCCTCGGCAGGCGTTTTCGCCTTACACCTTACGGTACCTGCTGTCTCAGGGCATTCAATACTGTGGTATCATATCATATTGTATGAATGATGTCAAGCCCCATTCAGGTTTAAACCTTCCGGCTTCTAACCTTCAAATGAACGGGGATTTGTGCTTATAGCACTATATTATTGCAATCAATTAGTTCACAAGCTTTGCAACGTTCAGCTTTACGCCGGGACCCATGGTAGAGGTCAGGGCAACGCTCTTAAGGTATGCGCCCTTAACGGTGCTTGGCTTAGCCTTCATGATTGCATCAATAAGCGTCTGGAAGTTGTCCGCTAACTGCTCCTCTGTGAAAGAAGCTTTTCCTACTGGCACGTGAATAATGTTTGTCTTGTCGAGTCTGTATTCAATCTTACCAGCTTTGATATCGTTGATAGCCTTGGTAACATCCATGGTTACGGTTCCGGCCTTTGGGTTTGGCATTAAGCCCTTGGGTCCCAGTACACGGCCCAGACGGCCTACAACGCCCATCATGTCAGGGGTAGCTACTACAACGTCAAAATCCAGCCAGCCATCGTTCTGAATCCTCGGAATCAGTTCCTCTGCTCCTACGTAATCAGCACCTGCCGCCTGAGCCTCGTCGGCCTTTGGTCCCTTTGCAAATACTAAGATACGTACAGTCTTACCTGTTCCATGAGGAAGAACAACAGCGCCACGAATCTGCTGGTCAGCATGACGTCCGTCACAGCCTGTTCTGATATGAAGCTCTACAGTCTCATCAAATTTTGCGGATGCATTTTTCTTCACTAATGTGATAGCATCAGCAATGTCATAAAGTGCAGCACGGTCTACGTTTTTCATAGCCTCTGCATATCTTTTACCTGATTTCATTCTAATAACCTCCTAGTGGTATTGACGGGGAATCTCCCTCCCACGTTCATATAACGGGTAAATGCCTTAGCAACCCGGAAACCTTGCTCGGGTGTCTCCGGATTCATGCACCAATTGTATTATTCCTTGGTATAATTCCCAGATATGATTCTTTGGAATTATTCCTCAATGGTAACGCCCATGCTTCTTGCAGTGCCGGCAATCATGCTCATGGCAGCCTCTAAGCTGGCAGCATTTAAATCTGGCATCTTAGTCTCTGCAATCTTCTGAAGGTCAGCCTTCTTAAGCACAGCTACCTTTGTCTTGTTAGGAACACCGGAACCGCTCTTAATGTTGCAGGCCTTCTTAATCAGAACGGCTGCTGGCGGGGTCTTGGTGATGAAGCTGAAGCTTCTGTCCGCATATACGGTAATAACAACAGGGATAATCATATCGCCCTGGTCTGCTGTCCTTGCGTTGAATTCCTTGGTAAACTGAACGATATTGACACCGTGCTGACCAAGTGCTGGTCCAACTGGTGGTGCTGGTGTTGCTTTGCCAGCTGGAATCTGTAATTTAATATATCCTGTTACTTTCTTTGCCATCTTAGGCACCTCCTAAAATTATGTGGTATTGTCGGGAATGTCCCTCCCACCAGCCCCTGTCCTGCAGAAGCTGATTCCTTGTGTTACAAACGGACGCCTACATCTTCTTGACTTCGGCAAATCCAAGTTCAACCGGTGTTTCACGGCCGAACATCTCAACGTGCATGGTTATGGTCTTCTTACTGTCGTTGATGGCCTTGATGGCCCCTACAGTATCCTTCCATGCACCGGAGATAACAACTACCATATCTCCTACTTCAAAGTCGACTAAGACATCTTCTTCTCTATGGAATCCCAGGCTGGCCATCTCTTCTTCTGTCAGAGGAACCGGTTTGGAGCCCGGACCCACAAAGCCCGTGACACCGCGGGTGTTCCGCACTACATACCATGTATCATCGTTCATGACCATGTTGATGAGCACATACCCCGGGAACATCTTCTTGTCCGCCTTTTTCTCCACGCCGTTCTTAAGCTCGACTACGGGGAGCATGGGGACGGACACCTCCAAAATCTGGTCCTGAAGGTTCCTGTTTTCAATTGTTTTCTCAATGTCGACCTTGACTTTGTTCTCATATCCTGAGTAGGTATGGACTACATACCAATGTGCTTCTGACATACAATCACCCTCGCCTTTAATTAAAGAATAAAGCTCAAACCAAACTTCATAACGAAGTCCAGGACAGCAATTATCACGCCAATGGCAATTGACATGAAAAGCACTGCCACGGTCTGTTTTGCCACGGTTTCCTTGTCAGCAAAGACGATTTTCTTGTACTCTTTCTTCAGCCCATGAAAAAAGCTAGGCTTTTTGTCCTTCTTAGCTGCCTTCTTCTCAACCTTGTCAGCCTTGGCCGTTTTCTCTGTGGTTTCTACAGCGTTAACTGTATTCTCTTCCATAATTTCACGTCCTTTACTGAGCAGGATTACTTTGTTTCCTTATGCATGGTATGCTTCTTGCAGAATCTGCAGTACTTCTTTGTTTCCATACGGTCCGGATGAGTTTTCTTGTCCTTAGTCATGTTGTAGTTGCGTTGTTTGCATTCTGTACATGCCAGTGTAATTTTTGTGCGCACGACTTCCACCTCCACTTATATTATCGTAGTTCACATTTGCCGCTCAGGTACTTAATTTTGAGCATAAAAAAAAGACCTAAGCTCTTCCATTCGCCCGTTTACTATACCATAGAAATATTGATACGTCAAGGGATTTTTGCGGATTTATGGGGGCCGGGACCTGTGCCGCGGTCTGTTGTCCGGGCCGTCTGCTGCGGTGTTAGGTCTGTATCCGGGGCTGTTATCCGGAGCCGTTGCCCGGTCAGACGCCCGGGTCCGCTTTCATTTAAAAATATTCTTTATCCATGGCCAATGAATATGGTCACAAAATACACGTTTTCTGCGCCGGCTTTTCTGAGAGCCCGCGTACATGCCTCAACGGTACTCCCTGTGGTGTAGATATCGTCCACCAATATAATATTTTTTATACCGGGCGGCAGGGCAGATGCCGAAAATGCCTGCTCCAGGTTTTTTAACCGTCCGCTGGAATCCAGGGATTTCTGGGGAGCCGTCTTTCGTTCCCTTTTAAGGATGGCTGTATTGACCGGTATTCCCAGAGGGCCGGACAGCCGGACAGCTAATTCCTCCGCCTGATTGAATCCCCGTTCACGGCGGCGGGAGGGGTGGACCGGCACAGGGACAAGGACGTCCCCGTTCATGGATTGGATGCGTTTTCCCATTTTCCTGACCATTGCCTCACTGTAAAAATCCAGATATTCCCTTCTATTATTATACTTAATCCGGGCCATGGAACGGCTGGCCGTGTCATCGTAATTAATCAGGCTCAGCCCATAGTCAAAAGTGCGCTTATGCCGGGTACAGTCATAGCAGTATTCTATGGTCCCATCCGCCACTTCCTTTCCGCATTTTTTACAGACAGGACGGCGGACCCAGGACAGCTTTGCCATACAGCCGGGACATATGAGGCTTCCTTTGGGCAGGACGATTTCGCCGCACACCGGACAGCGGCGGAGGAACAGGATGTCTGTCATTAATTCAGCGCTATAGCGGATTATGTTTGTCAGCATATTAACCGGATGCTTTTTCCCCGCATCCGCCGTTGTTTCTTCAGACAGCTTTTTCAGTATCTCCGTCACCTCCAAAATCCTCTTGCACTTTCCAATACTCCTGTACCTTCTCAGCCGGCCGAATCCGGCTGCGCGTATATCTCCTCAATCCTGCTCCTAAGCCCGGAATACCGCTTCTGCTCCACGCAGTTTGAGGCCATTGTATAAAATGCATCCGGCTGTCCCACCAGGCACACGCAGGCACGGGCGCGGGTTACGGCCGTGTATATGAGATTGCGGGTCATAAGCATGCGGGGGCCGTTGTACATGGGAATGATGACTGCCGGGTATTCGCTTCCCTGGGACTTGTGAATCGTGATGGCATAGGCCAGTTCCAGTTCCTCCAGCTGCTTAAAGCTGTACTCAATCATCTTGCCTTCGTCAAACTCAACGGTAAGCATCTCCGCAAAATCATTGATTTCCCGGATGATTCCCACATCGCCGTTAAAGATGCCGGCTCCCTTGTCCACAGGAATACCGTATTTATTGCGGACCTCCCATTCCATCTGGTAGTTATTCTTTATCTGCATAACCTTGTCGCCTACCCGGTAAATAGTCCCGCCTGCTTCCTTTTCCTTCTTTGACTTGTCCGGCGGATTCAGGTAATTCTGCATAATCTGGTTCAGGCGCTCCACGCCCAGGGCGCCTTTGCGCATGGGCGTCATGACCTGGATGTCAAAGGCATTGGCATGTACATAGTCCGGCAGTTTTTTCTGAATCAGGGTAATGGCCGCGTTTATGACTGCATCCGGATTGTCCCTGCGGATGAAGAGAAAGTCCTGGCTGCGCTTTGCCAGGTCAACCTGTTCTCCTGCATTAATTTTATGGGCATTGACCACAATGTCGCTCTGGGCGGCCTGGCGGAAGATGTGGGTCAGCTTCACCACATTGAAGCAGCCGGATTCAATGATATCCCGCAGCACATTTCCGGGGCCAACGCTGGGGAGCTGGTCCACATCCCCCACCAGGATGAGACGGGTGCCCACGTTCACTGCCCGCAGCAGGGAATGCATCAGGCTGATGTCCACCATGGACATCTCATCTATGATAATGACATCTGCATCCAGAGGATTTTCCTCATTTCTGTCAAAATGCATTCCCATGCTCTGGGCGCCCTTGCCTGACCTTGTGGCGCCGGGAATGACAGGCGCGTCATTGCCAGGCATTCCCACAGGCACCAGTTCCAGCATACGGTGGATGGTCCTGGCCTCATAGCCGGTTGCCTCTGTCATCCGTTTGGCTGCCCTGCCCGTGGGCGCTGCCAGGAGGATTTCCATGCCCTCCATCTCAAAATACCGGATAATGGTATTGATGGTGGTCGTCTTGCCGGTACCCGGGCCGCCGGTGATGACCAGCAGGCCGCTGTTTACCGCTTCATATACCGCCTTTTCCTGGAGTTCATCCAGGTGGATGGATTCCTGCTGCTGGATTTTAAGGAGATTGGCCTTGATTTCCACCTGGGGGATGTCCCCCCTGATGTTCAGGTCATGGAGCATGCGGGCTGCATTGAGCTCCAGGTAATAGTAGTGGGAGGAGTAGACCAGGGCTCCCTGGTCAGACGGCTTCACCACCACCTTGCGGTCTATCTGCATGTCCATGAGATGCTTTTCCATGGCAGAGGGCTCCACCTTTAAAAGCTCTGATGCCTGTGCAAACAGTTCCGCCTGGGGCAGATAGGTGTGCCCCCCTGCAGTGGCCTGGAGAAGGGTGTACAGAATACCGGCCTTGATGCGGTAATCGGAATCCGTGAAAATGCCTACCCGCTCCGCAATTTCATCGGCCATCTTAAAGCCAACTCCCGGAATGTCGTCCGCCAGACGATAGGGGTTCTCGCGGATGATTCCGTACAGGGTGGGACCGTACTCCTGGTATATCTTGGCCGCCAGGTTCATGGTGATGCCGTAGTTCTGGAGGAACATCATGGCCTGGCGCATGTCCTTCTTATCCTCCACCTGCTCAGCTATGGCCATGGCCATCTTCTCGCTGATGCCCTTTACCTCGGACAGGCGCTCCGGCTCCTCCTCCATGACCCGAAAGGTGTCCGCCTTGAAATGACGCACGATTCTGGCAGCCAAAGCAGCCCCGATGCCTTTGATGGCGCCGGAGCCCAGGTAGCGTTCCATGGACAGCTCGTCCTGGGGTGTTTTCATCTCATAGCTTTCTATCTGGAGCTGTTCCCCATATACCGGGTGCTGGGTCATATGGCCGCTGGCCTCTATCATATCGCCCTCTGCGGCGTAGGCCAGATTGCCTACCATAATGACTTCTTCCCCGTCACTCTGGTCCGTGACGCTCATTACCGTATAACCGTTTTCTTCGTTGCGGAACTTAATCCGTTCTATAAATCCTGTTATTGTCGCCATCGTTTTATCAAAAGTTCAAAAGAACCCGGTGCCAGGGCGTGTCCGGAATGCTCCAGTCCATCACGCTGTGCCGGGTTCTGGGACGTGCTTTTTAATTGCTTCCCGGCAGCTGTGCAGCGTACAGGCAGCAATCATAAATGTTCAAACACGCTCTTGTTTTTAGTAATCCTGTTTTTAGTAATCTTCTCTTCCGCCGCCTACACCCATGGATGCCTCCATGGCCATGCTCATGCCGTGGGCAAACTCAATGAACTTGCCGGTACCAATGGCAACCGCGGTCAATGGGTCCTCTGCAATCATGGTTGTAATGCCTGTCTTTTCCTCAATCAGGGCGTCCAGGCCGCTAAGCAGGGAACCGCCTCCTGTCATGACAATACCTCTGTCGAAAATATCGGCTGCCAGCTCCGGAGGAGTGCGCTCCAGTACATTGTGAACAGCATCCACAATCTGCAGGGCCGGCTCTCTGAGCGCCTCCAGCGTCTCGTCCGAGGTAACCACAATGGTCTTCGGAAGACCGGTCACCAGGTTACGTCCCCTGACCTCCATGGTCAGGACCTCCGGCCTGCGGTATGCTGCTCCGATGTTAATCTTTATCTCCTCAGCCGTACGTTCGCCAATCAGAAGATTGTGTTTCTTCCTCATATAGCGCACCAGGGCCTCGTCAAAGTCATCACCTGCTATCTTGATGGAGGTGCTGACAACAGGGCCTCCCAGGGAAATGACTGCAATGTCAGCCGTACCGCCTCCGATATCCACAATCATGTTGCCGCAGGCCTTGCCGATGTCGATACCGGCGCCGATGGCTGCCGCAACCGGCTCCTCAATGATGGCCACTTCCCTGGCGCCAGCCTGGTAGGTGGCATCCTCCACTGCCTTTTTCTCAACTTCCGTAGCGCCGCTGGGGATACATACGCTGATTCTGGGCTTGCGCAGCGTTTTCTTGCCCACTGCCTTGCTGATAAAATATTTAAGCATCTTCTCTGTAATGGTATAATCTGAAATAACGCCCTGACGCAGAGGACGGACAGCAACAATATTGCCCGGGGTACGCCCAATCATAAGACGGGCTTCCTCACCGATGGCCATGATTTTGTTGGTATCGCGGTCAATGGCCACAACGGACGGTTCTTTTAATACAACGCCTTTTCCCTTGATATATACAAGGATGCTGGCAGTTCCTAAGTCAATTCCAATATCATTGGACATCATTGAAAACATATAGATAGTTCCTCCTCGCTGACTGAGCCGGTCCGGAAGTATACGTAAATCTTTCCTTCACACGTATGGCTTCCATGCTTGTCCCCCATCGGGACAAAACGCCGGGCAGACCGCATCAATTGCTTAAAATATAAATGGTTCCATTGCATTACTCCTATGCATTGCTTCTATTATATACAATATTGTAAAGTTTTCAAAGGGTTTTTTTCTTTTTTATTTTCTTTATGTTTTTTTCATGCCAAGGACATATTTTCGTCACAATTATTGCTTATTATAATAACAAGTTCACCGAGAGGTGGACGAGGCCTTTGTTTCAAGTGATTACTTGAAATCACAAAGCTTTTTCATACTCATACCGGACGGAGCAATCCGTCCGGCCCCCCTATAACATTTTCTTTTTTATATACCTACCATTCCCACGCAGGCAATGAGCCATGCGAAAAAAAGCAGAAAAAGAATCGGCACCGTATTTCGCGGATGCCGGTTCTTTTTTTCGGAATTTTAATTTCTAATTTTGCCTGCATGATTCAACCTGCTTCATTAAATCAACAGCCCTTTTTCTGATTCCTTCTGCATCCAGGCCATAGTATTCAAATACCTGACCGGAGGTGCCTGAGATAACCGGCTCATCAGGAAGAGCCAGGTGCACCACTGTTCTGGGACACTCCTCACCTATTGCCTGACTGACCATGGCTCCCAGTCCCCCGAAGGGCGAGTGTTCTTCAACCGTCATGACCGCCTTTACCCCTGACGCCTTTTCCACCAATGTTTTTCTGTCCATGGGCTTAAGGCAGTACATGTCAAGCACGGCTGCTTCTATCCCATCCCCGCGAAGCATACGGGCCGCATCCAGTGCAGGACGCACCATCTCACCGCAGGCCACAAGCAGTACATCGTTTCCGTCCATCAAAGTAACCGCCTGGTCCATGACAAAGGGGACCCTTCCGTCTTCATATACATCCTCTACCGGATTTCGTCCCACCCTCAGATAAGCCGGTCTGTCATCCTTCACCAGCTCCTCCATCAGACACCGGGTTTCATGCCTGTCGCAGGGCAGATAAACCCTCATATTGGGAATGGCCGACAGAGCGGCTATATCCTGTGCAGAATGGTGGCTCATTCCCAGGGCGCCATAGCTGATTCCCCCGCTGATGCCAATCAAGGTTACATTTGTGTCCGAATATGCCACATCCACCTTAATCTGCTCATAACTCCTGGCGGAAATAAAGCTTGCCGGAGAAGCTGCAAATACCCGTTTCCCACACTTTGCCAGTCCTGCCGCTATGCTGACCAGATTCTGTTCCGCTATCCCGGTTTCCACAAACTGATTGGGATATTTCCTGGCAAAATCTGTCAGGGATGCACTGCCACGCGAATCGCTGCACAATACCACAATGTCCTTGTCTGTCTCTGCCTGCTCCATCAGCACCTCACAGATAACCTGTCTGTTTGCTGTTTTATTCATGCAGCGCCTCCTCCTTCCTCTCCTCCAGGTCCTTTATAATTTGTTCGTATTCTTCACGGCTTGGCACCTTATGATGCCATTCAGCCTTATTCTCCATGAGCGCTGAACCATACCCTTTGACCGTGTCTGCAATCACAACCGACGGCTTCCCCTTCACCGACTTTGCCTCCCTGAATGCACGGTCCAGACTGTCAATGTCATTTCCATCAGACTGAATGGCATGCCATCCAAAGCTTTCCCAACGCTCCTTCTGACACTCCTGCCTCATTACTGCTTCTGTATTCCCGGAAATCTGGAGATGGTTTCTGTCCACCACCGCACACAGGTTATCCAGTCCATAATGTCCGGCTGCCATAGCGCCCTCCCAGACGCTTCCCTCAGCAAGTTCCCCGTCACCCATTACCGTGTACACCCGGTAGCTTCTCCCATCCATTCTGCCTGCCAGGGCCATGCCCACGCAGACCGGAAGTCCGTGACCCAGGGAACCGGAATTCATCTCAATTCCGGGCAGTTTATTATTGGGATGTCCGATATACCTGGAACCAAATTTCGAGAAATTAGCTCTTACATCCTTTATATCCAGAAACCCCTTGGCGGCAAGGACTGCATAATAGGCCTCCATTGAATGGCCCTTGCTGAGCACAAAGCGGTCCCGTTCAGGAGAGTCCATGTTATCCGGGCTGATATTCATATGTTTAAAGTATAATGCCACCAGGATATCCATAACGCTCATGTCTCCGCCAATGTGTCCGGTCCCTGCCTCCATAATTATATTGACTGCATCTTTTCTTAATTCAAATGACAATGCCTTTAAATGTTCCATCCATCTTCCCCCTTGATACGCCAATACATTCCGAAAGATTCATATCCACAGTCCTCCCATGTAAGGTCACCTGCGCGATTCCGCAGTTATCCAATTTTGTATCCCAAAACTGTCTGATTGGCCTGCCAAGCATTGTATTTAAAATGCCGCATATAATGGCTCCATGGGCCGTAATCAGCACATTGCGGTACTTCTCTTCCATGGGGACCAGTAACTTTTCCACCACCGTGGCTGCCCGGTTCATGATATCCTCAAAGCTCTCCGCTCCAATATCCGGCCTGTAAGTCTCCGGGGCATCCTCATATCCATAGATAGGCGCTGCCAAATCGTGATAGCCATGGTCCTGATAAGCGCCTTCCGACAGTCCATACCCCTGTTCTATCAGCAGCGGTTCATCTATGATTGGTATGCGCCTCTGTCCCAGTATAATTCGGGCCGTCTCCCCGGCCCTGTCCAGCGGACTGGTATAACATACCTCCAGCGGCACGTCCCTTAATTTACAGGCGGCAGCCTGCGCCTGTTCTCTCCCGCGCTCATTTAACGGGATATTTACCTGCCCCTGCATTCTCCGTTCTACATTCCAGTATGTCTCCCCATGCCTTACAAAATAAATGTCACAGCTCATCTGCTCTCCTTTATTCCCAACTGCCACCACAAGCTTTTACTCTGATATCAGGTGGGGCTTTCCCTGTTGTATTTCCATATATATGTCCCCTTCATGGACCTGCATCCCAGTGTCGAACGCATCCGCAATCCACTCCTTATCCTGCTGGTCCACAATAAAATAGCGTACCTTTTCCCCCAGGAACATGGAATGCCTCACCCTGCCCTTTATGTAAATGCATCCCTCATTCTCAGGCTTTGTCACAAGGCGGATGGATTCAGGACGGATGCTTACCGTGATATTCTGTTTTTTCCCGCAGTTTTCATCTGCCTCTATCTTCTGGCCGCAATAGGTCAGCACTGCGTGATTGCCGGTATCCTCATTCATTCCCTCAATGAAATTGGCCACTCCTATGAAATCTGCCACGAATTTGGTTTTGGGCTTGAAATAAATCTCCCTGGGTTCCCCATACTGCTGGATATTGCCGTGCTCCAGAACCAGTATCTTATCAGACATGGACAACGCCTCCTGCTGGTCGTGGGTAACATATATCATTGTAATTCCCAGTTTTCTCTGAATCAGGCGGAGCTCCACCCGCACGGACTCCCTTAACTTCGCATCCAGATTGGAAAGCGGCTCATCCAGCAGCAGCAGGTCAGCGCTGTTTACCAGAGCTCTTGCAATCGCCACTCTTTGCTGCTGTCCCCCGGACATCTGGTTTGGATATCTTTTCTCTAATCCTGTAAGATTTACCAGTTCCAGCACCTCTTTAACCTTACGGCTGATTTCCTCTTTGGGAATTTTCTGGTTCTTAAGCCCGTATGATACATTTTCCTCCACTGTCATATGCGGGAACAGCGCATACTCCTGGAACACCATGGGAGTGTTCCTCCTCTGCGGAGGCAGTCCCTCAATGCTCCGCCCGTTTAAGACGATGCTTCCCCCATCCAGATGGTAAAAACCGGCAATCATTCTTAACAGTGTGGTTTTTCCGCATCCGGACGGGCCCAGGAAGGTGATGAACTTTCCTCTTTCTATATCCAGGGAAATATGATTAATAATCACGTTTTTCCCAAACACCTTTACTATATCCTTCATTTGTAATAAAACATCTTTTTCACTCATGATGCGTCTCCTCTCTGTTCTATAGGTCAAATATGTTGATTTTATCACGAAGCAAAAGCTTCGCTATGCCAAAGGTCAGCAGAATAATCAGCATCATGCCAAGGGCCGTTGCTGCAGCATCTCCATAAGCCCCCCAGTCAGCCAGATTCAGAATGGTATTGGATGCCACATTCCACTTTGCGGATACAAGGAATATGACTGTACTCAGAGTGTTCATACATTTCATAAAACTGTATACAAGGCAGATGGACATTGGATTCTTAAGCATGGGCATGACAATGGTCCTGAATGTTTTTACACTGGAGCTGCCCAGATTAGCTGCTGCCTCCTCAATGGATTTGTCAATCTGTTTAAATCCGGCCACAGCATTCCGGTACCCTACCGGTATCTGGCGGATTACCATACCGATAACGATGATTGCTCCGGTTCCCGTCAGCATCAACGGCTTCTTATTGAATACAATAATCAGAGATATACCGATAAAGGTTCCCGGCAGGGATGCCGGAAGCATTGCAAGAAAATCAGCGGTCTGACGCCCCGGAAACCGTTTCCTGGTAACCAGATAACCCAGAAGTATGCCCAGACAGGCAGTCGCAATTGCAGCCACAACCGACAATTTCCAGCTGTTTGCCATGGTCTTTGAATTCAGTACATTGCTGTAAAAATGACTGAATGTAAAGGTATTGTCCACGCCAAGTGTTTCCGTAAAGGAGAATCCCACCACTCCGCCAATCAGGATACAGATAATCAGGCACACAAAGGAGCATACGGAGAACAGGAACACTTTGACCGGCACTGATACAAACTCTCTTGTAAGACCTCCTGTGGGCTTTCCGGTTACCGTTACGTATGATTTCCGGTCCAGATAAAACTTCTGGATAAAAAACATGAGCAGGGAGGGAACCACAAGAAACAGGCTCAAGGCTGCTGCCAGAGGCATATCATAATTTCCGGTCACTGTGGTATAGGCCAATGTAGCCAATGTATTATAGTTGCCTCCTATCAGTTTCGGATTTCCGAAATCTGCCAGTGTATTGATGAATACCAGCAGGTACGCGCTGGCTATTCCGGGAGTTGCCAGGGGAACCGTCACCGTGCAGAACAGCCTGAATCCCGACGCTCCCAGGTTCTGTGCCGACAGCTCCACGTTGGGGCTGATAGCCCTTAACACGCCGGAAATGGTAATATAGGCCAAAGGAAAAAAGGCAAGGCTCTGTACAATCCACAGACCGAACCATCCATATGGGTCCGTGGTCAGTCCCAGAAGCCTGTATGTTATGACACCCCGGCGTCCAAACAGCAGCAGGAACGCAAGACCCGTCATAACGGACGGCGCCATATTGGGCAGAAGTGCTATGACGCGGAACACCCTGCTTCCGGGCAGCCTGGCATAATTCATGGCATAGGCGAAAATAAACCCGATTACAATGGCAGTTGTGGTAGCCAGCACAGAAGAAACCATGGTATGCCGGAACGCAGTCATTACCTTGGATGAGGTAAATGCCTTTGTCCAGTCCTCCGCCCCGGGCAGTAATGCCAGTTTTAAAAATGGATATACAATAAACAGAATAAAGACAAGGAAAATAAGTAATACAAAAAGTGTCAGTCCTGGGTCTGCTATCATATCCTTCATATCTGTCAGCAGTCCCTTTTTTTCACGTACCTTTTGTGAACTTTCCATTCATTATCACCTCTTTCATTGAATTTGGTGTATATTTTGGGGGCGCTCCCTTTTCCGTCTGGAAAATATGGAGCGCCCCCATACACAAGTACACAGGTGTGTTCTATGTTACGGCATCATAGCTGCAAATTTATCTACCGTCTCACTCTTTACAGACGCCGCCGCAATCGGGTCATACTCCCGGTTGAAATTCAGTTCCGATAATTTGCTTCCGCCCTCCGGCGCAATACAGTCATCCCTTACAGCCACACAGTTGGCCAGCTCTACCAGGGCATCCAGCGCATCCTTTGTAAGACAGAAATCCACAAAGGCCTGGGCGGCCTGATTATCCTCAGAGCCTGCCACCATGGAAACCGGAACCATTGTCCATCCGGCTCCCTCGTATACCGTACTTGACATAGGATAGCCTGATGTCTTTACTATCAATTGGTCGGCAAGAAAGTTCACGCAGATAAGGTACTCTCCCAGGCCGGTTTTTTCAGCCGGGGTATAGCCGCTGGAGGTATACTGTCCCACCTGCTCGTTAAACTGTTCCAGGTATTCCCATCCCTTTTCCTCACCCATGTATTCCAGCACAGAGGAAATAAAGGTATAGCCTGTTCCGGAAGAGGACGGGTCCGGTGTGATGATTTCCCCTTTAAAAGCAGGGTTTATAAGCTCTTCCAGAGTCGTCGGCATCTCGAGTCCGCTGTCTGCGAATTCCTTCTCCCATCGCTCTGTGTTAACGCCAATGGAAAGCGTTTCAATGTACTGGGATTTCCAGACACCGTTGGGGTCCAGGTACTCAGACGGAATTTCCGCCTCGGTAGAGGACTTATAAGGTACCAGAAGTCCCTGCTGCACCAGATTCTCATGACCGTCCACAGTTCCTCCCAAGTATACATTCACAGATGGATTATCTTTTTCTGCCGTCATCTTAGCAACAGCTTCCCCGGTAGGCATACGCAGATATGACACCTTGCATCCGGTCCTCTCTTCAAACATTTCCGCCAGTCTTTTTACCATGTCTTCATGGTAAGAACCCAGAATACTGATTTCCTGACCGGACAAATCCAGCTGGCCGGCCTCTGCCGGTTCTGCTTCTTCCGTTTTCCCATCGCTCTCCGGAGCCTTTGTTGTCTCTTCCTGCTTTACCGTGCTTTCCGCTGCCTTCTGGTTACTGCCGCCGCAGCCTCCCAACAGGGATGCCGTCATTGCTGCTGATACTGCAATTGCTAATAGATTCCGTTTCATAAGCCACCCTCTCCTTTTACTGTGGATTCTGTGCAAAATCCGCCAAAAATGCCGGCGTGTCCGCCGCAAAGAACATGATACTTCCCACTGTGTTGTCCACATCATACACCTGGCAGAAGCCATTCTCAAACACCACAATGTAAATCTGCGGAATATCCTTCTGGATATCGGAGGAATATATCTCAATCTGACATACCGCCTCTCCCTTGCTCCGGGCCATTTCGGAAAAGTCTTTGCTTCCTTCCAGTTTCTTGCCCTGCATGACAATCTCTTTTAACCGGCTTTTTTCATTTACCGTCAGGTTGGACCGTTCCGACTGCCTGCGCAGCACCACCCTGTTGTAGGAACCTATAAGTTCACCCAGATTGTCGGTGGTATAGAAATGGTCGCAAATCCTGTCTGTCATGGAAGAAACCTGATGCTCCGTGAACTCATTGCCGTACATGATTCCATCCCGCACAATATAACTATCCGCTGTAAAGTAAATACTGGGACTCTCCAGGAAATGGATGACCCCGCTTACGGTCCTTCTCGGGGAACCGGATTTTTTTCCTGCTTCTGTTGTAACAGGAAGCTTGTACAGCATTTCATAATACTCCAGGATTTCTTCAATGGACTCAATTTTAACTGTCCCCCACAAATCATCGCTCAGGTCCAGTGATATGGGCACGGACCGGTTCATCAGGGTATATACATAATTCTCATCCTCAATGGTATGAACCTTGCCATATGGAAGCTGCATATACACCCAAAACATGCATACAGACACAGCTATGCAGCATATTGCCACCACCTCTGCCCGCGCAGCGCTTTTGTTTTGCATTTTTTGCACATTTTTTTGTTGTGACTTTAGTATATTCTGTAATTTATTCATAATAATTCCCTAATTGTTTCATAAATGTAACTTTGAAAAGGTGACCACAAATTCCGCTCCTGATTCTTCCCCATCCCGCAGACATATACTGCCCTTAAGCCGGTCCATAATGGAGGCGCACACCGCCAGCCCCAGACCGTTTCCTCGTCCTCCGCCTCCCTGAACCTGGTAAAAGGGTTTGAATATAAGTTTGGCGTTCTCACGGCTGATTCCGCAGCCATTGTCCCTAATGTGCAGGCTGGTGTTTCCTTCTGTATGTTCCTCCCATATATAAATCTCATTACAGCCGCTGTGGTTTATGGCATTATCCAGTATGGTAAGGATTACTTCTTTACACATCTGTCTGTCCGTTCTCAGTACAGTTCCGCTGCTGCACTGGTTTTCCAGCCGGATGTTCCACCTGTGGAATCTTGGCCTCAGCAGCCTGGCGCATTCCTCTACCACTTCCTCCAGACCAAAGGAGCTGATATGAAGAGGTCCCCAATCCGCCTTGATATGGGATTCCTCCAGCATCATCTCAATGGAATGCAGCAGAGTCTCTCCTGCCTCCTCTATAATAAAAGCGTCCTCGCAAACCTCATTGTTATCACTGCGCAGCTGAATCATCTGGGAATACCCGATAATGGAGGTCAGAGGCGTTTTCAACTGATGCGTGGTATTATTAAAAAACTGATGAAGCTGTTCTTTTTGTTCGTCCAAACGTGTTATGTACTCATTCAGCCTCTCGCACATGTGGTTAAACGCCTCTCCCAGCTCCTGTATCTCATCATTGCTGTTAAGGACCACCCTTTGGTTCAGGTTCCCCTTCTGGATAGAGGAAACCTTCTGGCGAAGCTCATTGACAGATGCAACCAGCCTGCCAAACAGAAACCACAGAAGAAATGAAAGCGCCACCACCGCAATCCCCGACATGGTCAGCAGTATGGCCGCTATCGACATCATATCCTTGTATTCCTGTACCATGGGATATATGTAGCGAATCACCCCCACTGTTGTGGCCGTGTCTGTATGGGTATCGTATATAGGGCTTGAAAAGGATAAAACCTTTTGGTTATCCACCTTCAGAAAACTGTATGCTTTCTGGCTGAATGCCTTTTCCACATCCGCGCTTACAGGTACCCTGGCTCCCCTTACATCCGAGTCAGAAAGCAGTCCTTCCCGGGAATAGATTTGCACCCTGACATCCGCCATCTCCGAGAGATAACCGGCAAAATGGGAGGCTATCTTTTTTAAATACCCCTGCCGGTCATCCTCAGTGGAGGCCCGGAAATATTTCATGGTATATACCTGTCCCGTATAGCTGCGGCTTGTGAGCCGCTCCACTGCAGACGCATTCAGCTGCCTGGACAATGCAATCAGTGATATTATGTTAAACACAACAATAAAAGGGATTATGATGCACAGGTTCATCTTCACCATGCGCACTTTCAGCTTACTCTTTATCTTCTTTTTCTCCACTGTCCGGCACCTCGAACTTATAACCTACTCCGTAAATTGTATGTATGTAATTTCCATAGGGCTCTATCTTAGCCCTCAGCCGCTTGATAAGTATATCCACTGCCCTGGTATTTCCAACATAATCAAACCCCCATATCTCATTGATAAGCTGTTCCCTGGTAAATACATGGGCATAATGCCTGGCCAAAAAATATACTGTATCAAATTCTTTGTAGGTCAGTTCCCTGGTATCTCCTTCAATGAACACCTTCCTCATGCCCGGATGAAGCTCCAGGTTTCCATAACAAAGGGGCTTTTGGTTATCCGTCTGACGCATCTGGATGTAATTCATACGCCTCCACAAAACCTTTACCTTAAGCACCAGCTCCTTAATATTGAGGGGTTTGGTGATAAAGTCATCCGCCCCCAGCTCCAGTCCCAGAATTTTGCTGTATGTCTTGTCCTGGGCTGTGATAAAGATAACCGGCAGCGTCTCATCGTATTCCTGTACTGCCTGCAATACCTCGTAACCATCCATATCCGGCAGCATAATATCAAGGAGCACAATATCCGGGGCCTGGCACTTTACTTTTTGAATCGCTTCCGTGCCATTGTAGGCGCCTATGGTATCATATCCTTCCATCTCAAAGCTGCGCCGTATGAGCTTCACAATATCTTTTTCATCGTCGACAACTAAAACCTTCATCCTGTCATTCCCTCCCTGGTCTTGTTAATTGCTTTTCCCTGCCTGAACTGTTACTGCTTCTCTCATTATAATCTACTTTACCGAAAAAAGTATAGCGTGTTATATAGTGTTGTATACAGTGCCCCCACCTCTTACATTTTCCGAAGATATCCATTACTATATTATTTATTGGAAAATTTAACCACACAAGAGGAGGTATTACATCATGACAGCTACACCAAGGTTAACGTCCAATCATGCATTGGACCAGTTTCAGAAATATCTCATGACCCATAACAAATCTCCAAATACCATCTGCGTATACCGCTATGCGGTAGAACAGTTTTATCATCTGTATCCCCAGCTGACCCCCCGCAACCTCCAGCTTTATAAGGTATATCTTCTGGAACATTACCGGCCCCAGACCGTGAACCTGCGCATCCGGGCGCTGAACTGCTACATGGAATACAGGCAGGCCTCCATCACCCCCATTTCCATGATTAAGATTCAGCAGAAAACATATCTGGATAAGATTATCAGCCAGGCTGACTATGAATATCTGAAGCGGCGCCTGGCGGAGAGTGAGGAGTATACCTATTATTTCATCGTGCGGCTCATAACAGCCACAGGGGTGCGCATCAGCGAGCTGATTACCTTTCAGATTGAGGATGTCCACACCGGCCACAAGGATATCTATTCCAAGGGCAATAAGATGCGGCGCGTCTATATTCCCCGCGGGCTGATTGGCGAACTGCAGGAATGGCTGGCAGCCACCCACCGGAGCACCGGCCCCCTGTTCCTCAACCGCTTTCACTCGCCCATCTCCCCATCAGGCATACGGGCCCAGTTCAAGGTATTTGCAGCACGGTACGGCCTGGACCCCGAGGTGGTCTATCCCCACAGTTTCCGGCACCGCTTTGCCAAAAATTTTATAGAAAAATGCGGGGATATATCCCTCTTATCGGACCTGCTGGGACATGAGAGCATTGAAACCACCCGCATCTATCTCCGGCGCAGCAGCAGTGAACAATACCGGATTGTCAACAAAGTAGTGGACTGGTAGGGAGGCGTCATGAAAGAACTCAGTATAAGCGTTGTTTACGGCGGCCCTCCCCGGTCAGAACCCCTTATGTATAATCCTGATAAGTATCAGGTAAACTTAGAGTATTTCCATGATTTCCTGCAAAGGCGGGGTTCCTCTGCCAATACCATTGACTCCTATCTCACCTCTGTCCGCCATTTTCACAGTCTGTACCGTGATGTTACCGTGGAGAATCTCCAGTCCTACAAAGCATGGCTTATGGAGCGCTACAAACCCAGCACTGTGAACACGCGCATATATGGAATCAACCAGTATGTGGCCGCCCTCCAGTCCGCCGTGACCGCGGATGACGCCGGGCCATGTCCGCTGGCTGCCTCCGTTGATTTTCCGGAGCCTTATAAGCTGCCATCTGTCAGGCATCAGCAAAAACCCTTTCTCAACAATGTCATATCCAAAAGGGATTATGAGCGCCTCAAACGCGTGCTGAAGCGGGATAACAACATGTTCTGGTATTTTGTGGTCCGCTTTCTGGGTGCTACGGGAGCCAGGGTCAGCGAGCTGATTCAGATTAAGGCGGAGCATGTGCAGATTGGCTGCATGGATTTATACTCCAAGGGCGGAAAGGTGCGCCGCATCTATTTTCCGGAAAAACTCTGCGGGGAAATGCTGGCCTGGCTGGACAGCCGTCAGATACAGACCGGCTTTATATTTACCAACCGCCGCGGCAGTCCCATTACCCCCAGAGGCATAAGCAGTCAGCTGAAGGTGCTGGCCATAAAGTACCGGATATCCCCGGATACCGTCTACCCCCACTCCTTCCGGCACCGCTTTGCAAAAAACTTTCTGACTAAATTCAACGACATTTCACTGCTGGCAGACCTTATGGGCCACGAGAGCATTGAGACAACAAGAATCTATCTGACCCGGTCCTCGGATGAGCAGAGAGAGCTTATCGACCGAATCGTCACATGGTAGATTGCTTTTTTTCCAAAAAAACAGTATCATATAAGAAACTCGCAAAGGATGGTTTATATGTACGAATATACCTGGTATCAATGGCTTACGTTCTTTTTTATATACTGCTTTTTCGGCTGGATATTTGAATCCACCTATGTTTCCGCGAAAACGGGTCACCTTGTGAACCGCGGTTTCCTGCGCCTTCCGCTGCTCCCTCTGTATGGAACAGGCGCCGTAATGATGCTGTGGGTTTCCCTCCCTGTGAAGGATAACCTGTTCCTGGTGTACCTGGCAGGCGTTATTGCGGCCACTATTTTGGAATATATTACCGGCTGGGGTATGGAAAAGCTGTTTAAAATGAAATACTGGGATTACAGCAGCCAGAGATTCAACGTGAAAGGATATATCTGCCTCAGCTCCTCCATTGCCTGGGGTTTTCTGACCATTTTCCTTACAGAGGTGGTGCACCGCCCCATTGAGCACTATGTCCTGGGGCTTCCTGTTATGGTAAACATAATCTTTGTACTGCTGACATCCCTGCTGTTCGCAGCGGATACGGCTGAATCGGTCAAGACCGCCCTGGATTTGGCCAAGGTACTGGATGCCATGACGGACATGCGCGCCGAGCTGGACGATATACAGGTACAGATGGCCCTGCTGAAGGCTGAGACAAGCGAGCGCGTTGCAGAGGCCAGGGAGGAAGCGGCCGCCAGGCTGAACCGGATGAAGTCAGGGGCTGCCAGCCATGCAACCGCATTAAAGGATGACACGGCGGAACGGCTGAATGAGCTGGTGGAGAACACCATGGAGAAAATGAGCGGATTTATGGAGGGTACGGCCGGGAAGGTTGGCGGCCTTGTGGAGAATACCGCTGAAAAGGTGGGCGGACTTGTGGAGAATACTGCTGAGAGGGTGGCCCGCACAGCGGAACGGCTGTCGGAGCTTACGGAGGATGCAGCAGCCAGGGTTTCGGGCACCCTGGCCCAGCGCGGCGAAGACTCGCCGCAGACAGTGCAGAGTGAGGAGCTTAACAAAAAAGCGGTTCAGGAGCGCAGGGACAAGCTGTCCGCTCTTTCGCAGCGGCTTGCGTCCATTTCCGAAAAACGCCATATGCTGTCAACCCATATGGATTTCTACCGCAGGGGCATACTGAAGGGCAATCCAACGGCTTCCTCCTCCCGGTTTGCTGAAGCGCTGAAAGAACTGCGCGAAATTGCGGACAGGAAGCATCCGGATGAGCCTCATCCACCCCATACAAAATAGCATTCTGCGCTTTTAGGGAGCAGAAAATACCCTAATAGCGCTGTACAGAGAACATAATATGTCAAGCAAAAAAAGACTGCCGCCGGCTTCACAGTCCCCATCTGCACCTATATCAGCTGTATCCAGCTGTTTCTGCATGCGGATGGTCTGCGTTCACCGGGCGGCAGCCCTTTTTATGATTCTGTCATAACAATTTTGTTATGCCTTCATGGTTCTGGTTCCTTCTCAATACTTTCACGTTTCGCTCGCACTACGTTCATGGTGCCTTTACAGGCAATGATGCCCTACATCATCTTATCCACCATGGCCATCACAGCTGCGCCCAGCGCCTCAGACCTGGCGTCGGCATCCTCCATGGAGCTGCCCTTGATACCGTAGTAGAACTTAATCTTAGGCTCTGTGCCGGACGGTCTTACGCAAATCCAGGCGCCGTCGTTTAAATCATAATACAGCACATTGGAGGACGGAAGGCCTGTGGGTTTTACTTCCTGGGTTGCCATATCCTTTATGGTATCCAGCTTATAGTCCCTGGCGGATACTACCTTGTAGCCGCCTACCTCTTCCGGCGTGTTGTTTCTCAGCGTCTCCATGATGGACTGAATCTTAGCCAGGCCCTCAATACCGGATAAGCCGATGGACTTAACAGCATCCTTGTAATAGCCGTACTTCTCATACATGGCAACCATGGCATCCCACAGGGTCATGCCCTTCTGCTTGTAGTAAGCAGCTGCCTCGCAAAGGGCTGCTGTAGCGGAAATAGCGTCCTTGTCACGGGCATAAGTGCCAATCAGGCATCCGTAGCTCTCCTCCATACCGAAGAGATAGGTGCCATGGCCTGTCTTCTCGTTCTTTAATACCTGCTGCCCAATCCACTTGAAACCGGTCAGCACTTCAATCAGCTCACAGCCGTATTCCTTTGCCACTGCATCAATCAGGTTGGTGGAAACAATGGATTTGATAACCTGGCCGTCCTCCGGAATCATGCCTGCCGCCTTTTTCTGGCTCAGCACGTATTCGCACAAAAGAGAGCCGGACATGTTGCCTGTCAGCGGAATGTATTCCCCTGACCCGGCATCCTTCACATATACGCCCAGCCGGTCCGCATCCGGGTCTGTAGCCAGAACCAGGTCCGCATTCTTTTCCCGGGCCAGCTTAAGGCCAAGGGCAAATGCTTCCGCTGCTTCCGGGTTGGGATAGCTCACCGTGGGGAAGTCGCCGTCCGGCAGTTCCTGCTCAGGTACTACATATACATGGGTAAAGCCCAGTTCCTCCATCACTCTTCTGGCCGGGATGTTGCCTGTGCCGTGAAGCGGGGTGTACACAATGCTAATCTGGTCCTGCATCTCATCAATGGCCTTCTGGTTCACCACCTGGGCCTTGACCTGGGCAATGTACTTATCGTCGATTTCCTTGCCGATGACCTCGTACTTGCCTGCCGCCGCAGCAGATGCCTGGTCTGTGGTCTTTACCGTGGACAGGTCCTCTATGGCCAGAACTTCCTCTGTCACGCCCTTGTCATGAGGCGGCGTGAACTGGGCGCCGTCCTCCCAGTATACCTTGTATCCGTTGTACTCAGGCGGATTATGGCTGGCCGTAATGTTGATGCCGGCAATGCATCCCAGTTCGCGCACTGCAAAGGACAGCTCGGGAGTGGGGCGCAGGGACTCAAACTTATATGCCTTGATGCCGTTGGCTGCCAGGGTCATGGCTGCCTCCATGGCAAATTCCGGCGACATATGGCGGGAGTCGTATGCAATGGCCACCCCCTTATCTGCTCCGCCCTGCTTGATAATGTAGTTGGCAAGGCCCTGGGTGGCGCGTCTCACCACATAGATATTCATCCGGTTGATGCCGGCGCCGATGACACCGCGCAGTCCTGCTGTTCCGAACTCCAGATCCATATAAAAACGCTCTTTAATCTCATTCTCGTCGCCTTCAATGGCGCGAAGTTCTGCTTTTGTGTCCTCATCAAAATAGGGGTTTGATAACCATTCCTGGTATATCTTCATGTAATCTTTCATTTTATACTCCCTCCTGAATGTGATATTCCCTGCATGACATGCCGGCATTCCCGCTGTGGCGCTGCCGTAACAGGCCGGTCCGCAGCGTATTTTCTGATTAAGATTATACTATATCAAACCAGAAAAAGGAAGTACAACCCTCTATTATTTTTCGTCAGACACAGCCTTCGCAGTCCGCTTTCAGGCGTCTCAGGAAGCTGTTCCTGGCCTGCTGCTGTTCCTCCAGACCCCGCAGTTTATCTGTGTTGCGGGCCGGTATCCAGGCCTTGTTGGCGTTGTAGTAAAAGTTCAGCTGTTTCCAGTATTTTTCAGGATAAAGGAACAGGTAGTACAGACACACCCTCTCCTTCGGCTCCATGGGCAGCACCCTTTCATAGGAATCCAGCATGGACAGGCCCAGGTCCAGATTCCACCCGTGCTTCTCCATAACCTTGCGCATGAACCGGTACAGGTCCGATATCTGTATTCCCAAGTGCATCCGGTTGTACTCAATGATGGCCGTATAGCCGCCTCCCATGAGCACATGGTGCTGGTCCAGGTCCCCATGGCACAGGTACAGGGGCTTCCTGTCCTGTTTGACAGGCGGCTGGACCTCCGCTGCTTCCAGGGCATCCTGGTCCTCCTGGTATTGCCCCAGCTTCAGGCATTTCCCGGCACCGTACTGCCCGCTTTCGTACTGTCCGCTTTCGTACTGTCCGCCGCCCTCTGCCGGAAGTCCGGCAGCGCCGGGCCACAGCTCCCGTATGCCCTGTACTGCTTCCAGGGCCTGGTCGTAAAACATTTGATAGCTGCCGATAACGCACAGCTCAAATTCCGATTTTTTGCGTTTGGACCTGATATAGTTCCTGGCCCGCTGCATTTCCCGGTTATGGCGCTCCAGCTCTTCTTCCAAAGGGCCGGAGAGAATGGAGCCCATGCTCCACTCCTCCTTAAACTCAATCGTTCGCAGCTGACTGTGCAGCATGGCCAGCCTGGACAGGGCCTGGCGTATTTCATATCCGTCTTTTATATTGCATTCCCGGTCCAAAAACCAGTCCTTTAATATGTATCTGGTGCCGTCGCTGGTCACGGTCATCAGGCCGCCTTCCCTGTTTCTCAGGTACCGGTCAGCCCTCAGGCTTCCCCTGGTATCCAGCCGTCCCAGGACCTCGTCCTCAAACTCCAGACGCCTGGCTGTCCCACGGTACTCCTTTAAAAGCCTGCAGCCCTGGTCTGTCTCGCAAATCCAGGAGCCGCGGCCTTTTCTCACGGCTCTTACTTCCATATCATACTGTTCTAAGGCTTCCACGTACTTCTCGTTCATCCACAACCCCTCCACACTCTTATCCCATCACATTTAGTCGAAACGGGAAGCTGCCGTTTCAGCTACTTCTAGGGTATGTAAAGATTTGGTTGTTTATGACAGGAGAAATGGCGGACCGGCCCTATTCCCCGCTTTGTATATAATGTACAAACCATATCCGCAATCCGGGCATCATCATGCCAGAATGTCCTGATATGACAGTAAAGAAACGCGAAAATGACAACAACGCTTCTGAAAAAGCGCTATAATAATCCTGTAAATATTTACAAGGCACACAAAGGAATGAATCATGAGCTCATATATTTTTGAAACAGTGGAATTTGAAACGAAATATCCGGTCAATGCATTTGTGGCATCCATCCAGAGCAGCAGCTTTCACTGGCACTACGAATATGAACTGCTGGCAGTTCTGAAAGGAAGCATCACGGTCAGGGTCAACTCCAGGGTACTGGTCCTTAAAAAGAACGATATCATATTAATCAATTCCAAGGTGGTTCATGAAATCCAGTGCGAACAGGGTGACAACCTTTGCATGGTCCTTCAGCTGGACCCTGCATTGTTTAAAAACGAAAAGGGTGAGTCCGTCTTCTACCGCTTCTATTTAAACAGTGTGACCGATGAACTGCCCGTGAAAGGCGGGTATCTGCATTTTGTCAGAAGAGCAGCAGGAATCGTGCTGGGTTCCCTTAAAAAGGACGAAAAAACATACTACCGTGTGCGGGCCGAGGTATATGCCCTGATTGCCGACCTGTTTGAATACGCAGAGTATGACATGAGCATCCAGACCGAACAGTCCGACCATGACATTACCCTGCTGATGGATATCATCGACTATCTCAGGGAACATGTGGAGGACCGGGACGTCTTAACGCACCTGTGCAGGGAAATTGGTATGAGCAGCAAAACCGTGCACCGTTATCTTAAAAACCATGTGGGCATGTCGGTAAAGGATATGGTTGACACGCTGAAGGTGGATAAGGCCAAGAAGCTTCTCAAACACACGGAGAAAAACATGAACTGTATCATAGATGAATGCGGATTTGGCTCTGAAAACACATTTTACCGGATTTTCCGCCAGAACACAGGACTGACTCCCAGGGAATACCGGCAGAAAGGCATTGAACAGAGGGACAGCGGCGTCCTGAAAGGCTATCTGGACTTTGAAGAATATGAGGCTGAGAAAATAATATTGGAAATACTGGAGGAACAGGAATAATGGATTACAGCAAGGAAGAAAGGCTGGCCTGCACGGACAGGGCCCGGCACATCGTGGATTCCTTAACCCTGGAAGAAAAGGTCTCCTTAATGAGCGGTTCCATGACGTTCGAGGAAGTAAGGGGAGCAATCAAGAAGAAAACAAAAGAGCACTATAATCAGTTTCCCTATCCCGCGGGAGGTATCCCGGAAAAGGGAATCCCCGCCGTCCTTTTCTGCGACGGTCCAAGGGGCGTTGTCTGCGGCAACGGCAAAAGCACCTGTTTTCCGGTGTCCATGCTGCGGGGCGCTGCCTTTGACATTGACTTGGAGGAAGAAATCGGCGCTGCCATGGCAGAGGAGGTCCTGGCCTACGGCGGAAACCTGTCCGCCGGCGTGTGCATCAACCTTCCCTACAACCCGGGCTGGGGCAGAAGCCAGGAAACATACGGCGAAGACTCCTTCCATCTGGGCGAGATGGGCGCTGCCCTTGTGCGGGGCATACAGAAAAAGGGCGTCATTGCATGTGTCAAGCATTTTGCCTTCAACCAGATGGAAAACGCCCGTTTCAAGGTAAATGTGGACTGCACCAAGAGGACGGAGCGGGAGGTCTTCCTTCCCCATTTTAAAAAATGCATTGACCAGGGAGCCGGGGCAGTCATGAGTTCCTATAATCTTTACAAGGGTACCATGTGCGGCCACAACGGATATCTGCTGAACCGGGTCCTGAAGGAGGAGTGGGGCTTTGACGGCTTTATTATGAGCGATTTCGTTTGGGGCGTAAAGGATACGGCGGAAGCTGCCAACGGAGGACAGACCATGGAGATGTGCGTCACCAAATACTTCGGCCAGAACCTGGTAAACGCGGTTAAGGAAGGCCTGGTGGATGAAGACAGGATTGACGATGCCGCCCTTCGTATCGTCCGCACCCTATTGGCATTTGAAGATAAAAAGGAGCATGTAAGGCCCAGTGTGATTGGATGCAGGAATCACACAAGGCTTGCCCTGGAATCTGCCAGGGAGGGCATCACCCTGATTAAGAACCAGAACCATGTGCTTCCCCTGGACAAAAAATCCACCAGGCAGGTGGTTGTCCTGGGACGGCTGGCCCAGAAGGAAAATACAGGCGACAGGGGCTCCAGCCAGGTATACCCTCCCTATGTGGTCACAGCGGTCCGGGGAATTGCCGCGGCATCCCCGAAAACAGAGGTCATCTGCTATGAGGGCAGCAATCTGGAGCACAGCCGGCGCCTGGCAGAGGAGGCTGACGCAGTTATCTTTGTGGTGGGATACGATTTTAACGATGAAGGCGAGTATGTGGCTGAGGACAAGAAGGATGTATACACCGGAGCAGTGGGCGGTGACAGGAGGAACGGGCTGGGACTTCACGACGCAGACCGGAAACTGATTGAGGCAGCCGGTCCTGCCAATAAAAACTCTGTGGTGGTCCTTATTGGAGGCAACATGATTATGCTGGACAGCTGGAAGGACTCCGTATCATCCATTCTCATGGGATATTACCCGGGCATGGAAGGCGGAACAGCCCTGGGGGAAATCATTTACGGGGATGTAAATCCCAGCGGAAAGCTGCCCTTTGTCATACCGGAACGGGAGGACCAGCTTCCGGCCGTGGACTGGAACGGAACCAGCCAGTATTATGACTATTACCATGGATACCGGAAACTGGACAAGGAGGGCATACGTCCCGCTGTTCCCTACGGATTCGGATTGTCCTATACCACCTTTTCAGCGGACCATATAAAAGCCTGGACAGCCGGCGGCCTGGTATACGCCTGCTGCGATGTGAAGAATACCGGGGACAGGGAGGGAACAGAGGTCCTGCAGATGTATGTGGGCTTTTCACAGTCAAAGGTGGACCGTCCTGTCAGGACATTAAAGGGATTTAAGCGGGTCAGCCTCCAGCAAAGCGAAAAGAGAACCGTCATCATCTCCTGTCCCGTGGATGAACTGGCATGGTTTAATGAAGAGACCGATGCCTTTGAGACAGAGCACATGGAATATGAGATTTACATGGGCACCAGCAGCGCGCCGGAAGACCTGCTCATGACTACCATTACAATATAGGGGGATAAAAAGATGGAAAACAAACCATCCTTATGGGAAAAACTTGCCTTTGCCGTTGGCGACGGAGGCTGCAATTTTGTATGGACCACCATTGGTTCATTCCTTACATTATATTACACGGACAGCGTGGGCATCAGCGCCGCCGTCATAGGCACCATCATGCTGCTGACCAGGCTGCTTGACGGGATAACAGACCTGGGTATGGGGGCTGTCATTGACAGGACCCGGACCCGCTGGGGAAAAGCCCGTCCATGGGTCCTCTGGTCCGCCGTTCCCATGGGCCTGGGTCTGGTCCTTCTGTTTAACGTACCCGGCTCCCTGAGCGGCAGCGGAAAGATTGCATATGCAGCTGTTACATATACCCTTATGGCTGCCGTTATATACACAGCCTGCAACCTTTCCTACAACACGCTTCTGTCCCTGACAGCGCCTAACCCAAAGGACCGGGTTCTTATGAGCTCCCTGCGTTTCTTCTGCACCATGGGCGTTGTGCTGGTCATCAACTACAATACCATGAATCTGGTGGAACGGTTTGGATGGAATGGGATGGCTGTGGCCTTTGGCGCCATTGCGGTGGTACTGCTGCTCATAACCTTTTTCTTTACAAAGGAGCGCTCCATCACAGGCGCAGCCGGTAAAAATGAAGAAAAGATTCCTGTGGGGCAGTCTTTCAGGTTATTGTTCAGGAATAAGTATTTCGTATTCGTCACCCTGATTTTTGTCATAAATTATACGGCTCTTGGCGTCAACAACGGCCTGCGCATCTTCTATGCAAGGGATGTCCTTGGCAACGCCGGCCTCATGGGAACCCTGACCCTATGCTTCATCCTTCCCAAAATGATTGGAAACCTTCTCTATCCCCAGATTACCCGGATGATGGGCAAGTGGAAGAGTCTGGTCCTGGGCTATATTCTGGAAATGGCAGGAGTTGCCGTCATGGCCCTGACCCCTGCCTCCCTGACCACCGCTGTTGCCGGCCTGGTACTGCTGGGAATCGGCGGCATCCCCCATACAGCAGGCCTGTTTGCCCTGGTAGCGGATGTGATTGACTACGGCGAATGGAAAACCGGGGTCCGCATTGACGGCCTTACCAATTCCGCCACCAGCTTCGGCATGAAGGTGGGGGCCGGGCTTGGCTCTGCTATCGTCGGATGGGGGCTGGCCTGGGGAAACTATAACGGCAAGCTGGCTGCCCAGACAGCCGAAACCGTATCAGCCATCAAAATCCTGTTTACGGCAGCTCCCTTTGCCCTGTTTGCAGTGGGCCTGGTAATCATCATGTTTACCAATATTGATAAGATATATCCTCAGATTTCCAGGGACCTGGCGGAGAGAAGGTCCGGGGCCGGGCAATAAGTCTGCTGTAAAAAACGATTGTAAACAGCATACTAAAAAGGAAACTGTGAAAAAGTGGAGTTGGTGACCTAACTCCATTTTTCCAGTTCCTTTTCAGTATACCATGACATACATATTTTTCACATACGGTAAACCATGTATATGGGATTACCCTTTCATATAACATCAAATTCTGGCAACACCTGTTCTGCGGGCAGCTTCTGCAACAGCCTTTGCCACAGCAGGCCCCACACGTTTATCAAACGCCTTGGGGATAATATAATCTGGAGAGAGTTCCTCATCTGTAATCAAATTAGCCAACGCCATAGCAGCAGCCATTTTCATCTCTTCATTGATGTCGCTTGCCCGAACATCAAACGTACCGCGGAAAATACCTGGAAAAGCAAGAACATTGTTAATCTGATTGGGAAAATCGCTGCGCCCGGTAGAAATTACTGCCGCACCGCCCGCCCTGGCATCATCCGGAAAAATTTCAGGAGTGGGGTTTGCACATGCAAAGATAATAGCATCCTTTGCCATGGTCTTAACTATATCGGTAGTCACCACTCCCGGCGCAGACACACCGATAAATACATCGGCGTTTACCAACATTTCAGCCAGGGACCCTTTCCTTGATTTTAAATTAGTCTTCTTTGCCATTTCTTCCTTAATCCAGTTAAGGCCTTCCCGTCCGGAACAGATTGCCCCCTTTCGGTCGCACATTATGATATCTTCGAATCCCGCGGAGAGCAGAAGCTTTGTAATAGATACCGCTGCTGCACCAGCACCGGAAATCACAATTTTAACATTTTCTTTTTTCTTTCCCACTATCTTAAGCGCATTTATAAGGCCAGCTAACGTAATAACGGCAGTGCCATGCTGATCATCATGGAAGATGGGAATATCACACTTTTCCTTGAGCTTTTGCTCTATCTCGAAGCATCGGGGAGCAGAGATGTCCTCAAGGTTGATACCACCGAAGGAGCCGGAAATATTGTAAACCGTATTGACGAATTCGTCTACATCCTTTGTCTTCACACAAAGTGGAAAAGCATCCACATCACCAAATGTTTTAAATAACACGCACTTACCCTCCATAACAGGCATACCAGCTTCAGGACCAATATCACCCAGTCCCAATACTGCAGTTCCATCGGTTATGACAGCGCATATATTATGCCTTCGGGTCAGTTCATAGCTCTTATCAATGTTCTTCTGTATCTCCAGGCAGGGCTGGGCTACACCGGGAGTATAAGCCAAGGACAAATCATCCTTAGTCTCTACAGGCACAGTAGCCACAACCTCTATTTTTCCTTTCCATTCCCCATGCAATCTAAGACTTTCTTTTGCATAATCCATAAACTGTCTCCTTTTTCAATTGTCATTCATTAGGCATGGCAGTGTAGACCCACCATATGGTATTACCAATACCTGCGCATCTTTTCCCATTTCCTTCAGGGCGGCATTGTAAGCTTCCTGTACTGACATAAATGGTTCCATAAAAATACGCTTTACAGTATCTTTATCCATATCAGAAACCAAATAGATTCTGGCACGGACCAGTACCATGGCAATAGACGCCGCCTTGTGTCCCCCAAGCTGAAAGTCCCGGCTTATACGCTCAATCATATATTCCGGCGATGGGCTGGTTAGCATCCATTCTTCAAATACTTTCTCGCCAAATCCTTCCTTGCATGAACCCACCAGAATAATAATACCACCGTCTCGCACTGCATTTTTGGCGTTATCCAAAGCCTTTTGTGTCTGATACAAATTGATGTCCTTCGGGGTGCCGCCCTGGGAAACAATTACGATATCAGCTTTTCTGTCCATCCTGCAGCTATACATACTGTCCAGTATTAAGCATCCTTTTCTGTGGGCATCTGTTACATTTCCAGCCACAGCGCCGACAATTCTTTTATGCTCGTCCAATATCACATTCAATATGAAATCCACACCGCAGATAGCGGCTGCCTCCTCAATGTCTTGGCGAATGGGATTTCCTTCTATTCGTCCGGCGCAGGCTTCAGGCATTACCATTAGCCTGTGATTTTTCTGAATGGCATTTCTGTCAGATACACCGGGCATTATGGCCTTTGCTCCCCCGGAATAACCTGCAAAATAGTGAAACTCAATATTACCGAGACAAACTCTGACATCTGCTTCAGCTACAATCCTGGTAATATTTACCGGTGTCCCACGGCTTGTAACTCCCAAGTCCACGCAGTCATCCTTATCGCCGTCCATACATCTGACCCTATCAAATATATCGTCACCCACCAATCTGCGCTGTTCCTCTTCCGTGTGCTTTCTGTGGATTCCCAGTGCAAAAACCACAGTTATATCTTCATCCCTAACACCGCCTGCGTTTAGTTCATTTAGAACAAAGGGCAATAGCAATTTACTGGGTACGGGCCTTGTTATATCGCTTGTGACAACCGCAACTGTTTGACCCGAATACACAATTTTACTAAGTCTATGCGAGCCAATAGGATGCTCCATTGCGTTTCTAACTATCACCTCCTCGTTTTCCATTTCCATGCTTGTGTCTGGCAGCAGTATTCCCAGTAAATTACTGTTATCCATCTCCAGTGACTGCGTTCCGCTACCGAATCCAACCTCTATCTTCATAACATTCTCTCCCTGCCCCTATTTCAAATCACCCATTAATCAAATAGTTTTCAGAAGCAGCCACAAAGCCTCATTTCAGATTAAACCAATCCCTTGATTATTTCTACAATCTCACCCGGGCTTTCCGCAATATGTACCCCTGCTTCAGTTAAAGCTTTTATCTTAGACTGCGCACTGCCTACACCATCCATTCCCACTATGGCACCTGCATGCCCCATTACCTTTCCCTTAGGGGCGTTGCGGCCTGCAATATATGCAACAACCGGCTTTGACATCTGATTTTTAATGTATTCCGCCGCCATTTCTTCATCGCAGCCACCTATCTCCCCAATCATTACAACTGCCTTCGTCTCATCATCTTTCTCAAACAACGGAAGCAATTTCGCAAATGAACTACCGGGGATGATATCTCCCCCTACACCAATGCAGGTGGATTGTCCGATTCCCTGCTTTGTCATTTCGTTGACCGTTTCATATGAATTGGTGGCGCTTCTCGACATTAGACCTACCGGTCCTCTGGTATAGATACGTCCATCCATAAAACCCACCTTACACTCCCCCGGTGAGATAAGCCCGAATGTATTGGGGCCTATCACAGTAAGATCCGGCATTATGCGGTTGAGGTGATATATCATACGCATATCCTTTACAGGTACGCCTTCGGCAATTGTAACCACCAATTTAATCCCGGCTGAGATAGCCTCCGTTATTCCGCTGAGTGTTCCCAGAGCAGGAACAAACAAAATAGAAGCGTTGGCCCCGGTTTCCCTGACAGCCTCTTCGACAGAGTTAAAAACCGGAATATCATCAATCAATGTTCCTCCCTTACCTGGTGTAACGCCTGCAACCACATTTGTGCCATATTCGACCATCCGCCGCGCGTGAAAGGTACCCTCCCTGCCGGTTATTCCCTGAACAATAAGGCGGGTATTTTTATCAACCAGAATGCTCACTACCTGTACCTCCGTTTCGTCTGTATGCTACTGCAGCAGCATTGCCTTTAAAGCAGCCTCTTTAATATCCTTTGCAATCCGGACATCTTTGTTATTGGCGTTTGTCAAAATCGCCATGCCTTCTTCCTTATTAGTTCCGTCAAGTTTTACTACAATAGGTATGGCCGGCTTCATTTCGGCAGTTGCCCTTAGTATTCCTTCCGATATCTCATTGCATCGGGTTATTCCGCCAAATATACTTATCAATATAGTCTTGACACGCTTATTTTTAGCTACTAATTCTACGGCCTTAGCTACACGGTCGGATGTTGCTCCTCCCCCCAAATCAAGCCCACAGGCCACCTTTCCGCCCACATGTGCAATCCAGTCTACGCAAGTCATAACCATACCGGAGCCGTTACTTATGACACCCACATTTCCCTCAGAGTCAACATCGATATACAACAAGTGGGCCTCCGACCCTTCTTTTACCAAAGGATCCATCTTAAGCATTGCTTTCCATTCCTTAATATCATTGTGTCTGGCAACTGCGCTGTCGTCAATTTCAACCTTTGCATCTGCAGCTATGATTGTATGGTCGGAAAGAATCATGAGAGGATTTATCTCAACTACCATGGCATCATATTCTATATACAATTTATATAACTTTGAAACGACATCCATAAGGTATCTCTTAATGTTCTTATCCGTTATTCCGGATATTGTACACATTTTCTCTACATGGAATGACTGGGCTCCGATTAGTGGATCAATAATTACTCTTACTATCTTTTCAGGATTTGACGCTGCGACCTGTTCTATATCCACACCTCCGCAGGCACTGAACATAATCATCGGCATCCTTGACCGTACATCCATTGTAATGGAAATATAATATTCGTCGATAAAGTCCACCATCTGTTCGATTAAAACAGCGTCCACTGTTTTGCCTTTTATCTCTCTGCCCAGCATTCCGGCCACTTGGTCATTTAGCTGTTCTGCATTATTTACGCGTACTACGCCTCCGGCTTTTCCTCTGCCTCCGGCGAGAATCTGGGCTTTAACCATGGCCGGGAATTTGATACCTTCTGTCTTTTCTTCTATTTCATCCGCAGAAAAAAGAACCTCGCCCTCAGGTACTCTCAATCCGTAGTTTGAAAAGAGACATTTTCCCTGATATTCAAACAACTTCATATTTTCACCTCAATCACACGCAGAAACCTCATTCTGCATTATATTTTTTTACTTCTTCATAGCCGCGCTGCAATGCCTTACAGTTATTTTTCTTGTTTGATTTAACACATACCTGCAAAGCCCCCTGCAGAATAACAGGATTTATGATTTTTGTAATCCCATTGATAAATCCCATGGCGATTAAATTGGCGTATATGGCGCTCCCCAGCTCTTTGATTGCTATTTCAGTAAAGGGCGCTCCATAAATCTTGTGCAGGTTATCCCTGTATTTATCCTTTATCATATAAGTATCATAAAAGATATATCCATTTTCCGGCACCTTACCGGCATACGCAGATAAGGCAGATTCGCTGAGGGCAAGCAGTATATCTGGTTTTGTAACACAAAGTCTGTTTATCTCACCATGGCCATATAAAACCTCTCCATATGAAATTCCACCCCTTGCTTCAATTCCGTGGGCCTGTGTCTGCAGGACATTGTATCCGTCATTTGACAACGCTTCCCCCATTATCTTGGCCATAAGCATGACGCCCTGTCCACCGATACCGCCAAGACATATTTCATAAATACGTTCACTGTTATCCATATTCGACTACCCCTTTATTTTGATTTGCGCCGTTCCACCAGTTTCATAAATGAATCACACAACTCCGGCCTGGCTATGTTTACAAATTCACCGATTACGTTTTTTCCATCCAATTCTTCCTTACTTAGCTTTTCGGCTTCTTCTTTCATGATTGAAGAATTTTTTATGTCGTTCAGCATATCAACCGGGTCAGGCATCTTATTTCTGCGTCCAAACTGAGTCGGACAACTGGTAACCACCTCAACCATAGAAAAACCTTTATGGTCCATCGCTTTTTTCAATGTCTTCTGAAGGTGAATTACATGATATGCATCACAGCGCGCCACATAGGTGGCGCCGGCTCCTGCTGCCAAATCGCATACATCAAAGGTGGGTTCCAACATACCATAAGGAGCTGTCACCGCTTTGCAGCCTATAGGCGTGGTGGGCGCATACTGGCCTCCAGTCATTCCATAAATCTCGTTTCTGCACACCACAGCAGTAAGGTCGATATTTCTCCTTGCCGCATGTATAAAATGATTTCCACCAATTGCTACGGCATCTCCATCCCCCATGAACACAATCACCTTCACTTCCGGTTTTGCCAACTTTACCCCTGTAGCAAAGGCAAGGGCTCTGCCATGGGTGACCCGCAACACATTAAAATCAAGAAAAACAGGAATGCGGCCGGCACATCCGATTGCAGAAACAAGAACCGTATTATTTTTATCCAGATTCATCTGACTTGCTACATGAAGAAACGCGTTCGTCACAGTTCCATGGGTGCACCCTGGACAGATAAACAAAGGAAATTCTTTCTCTTTTATATAATCATGCATACTCATTTAGTTTTCCTCCAGCGCTTTAAGAATATGTTCAGGCATTATGGCAGTACCGTCATAGTGCTGTATCGACACCACTTCAATGGTTTCAGGAGTATTTTCTTTTATAATGTGAACCAACTGCCCCCGGTTCATTTCAGGTACAATTATCTTCTTTACACCCTTGGCTGCTATCCTGAATGGTTCAATTGGAAACGGCCAGATGCTTATAGGTCTGAATACGCCTACACCTTTCCCTTTTTTCCGTGCGATATCGGCAGCTTCGGCTGCTGAACGTGAAGCCGCGCCGCATGCAACAATCAAAATCTCTGCGTCCTTTACATTCTTTTCTTCCCAGCGCCAGATATCCCTTTCATAGCGGTCAATCTTATCATTAATCCGCGAAATTGTTTTCCTTGTATTAACCGGGCTGATGTTTGGCATGCCGTCTTCCGTATGATGCATTCCATTTATTACATAATGAAAACCTTCTTTGTTTCCAAATGGCATCAATTTTACAATTCCGGTTTCATCTGTAGCATATGGATGGTAATCTTTCGAATCACATACCGGAAGTTTACGTGTGACGAGCTTAATATCCGAATAGTCATCCATACAGATACTCTCTCTTAAATGTCCGATTATCTCATCCATTAGCAGAACTACAGGAGTCATGTATGTCTCTGACATATTAAATGCCTCTATCGTCATCTGATAGATTTCTTTCACTGAATTAGGGTAAAGAGCAATAACCGAGGTATCCGCTGACCTCCCATACTTTACCTGCATCAAGTCCCCCTGCGATGGATTAGTAGCCCCTCCCGTGCTGGGACCGCTGCGTTGAACATCAACCACCACACAGGGAATCTCTGCCATAGCAGCAAATGCCAGATTTTCCTGCATAAGATCAAAACCAGGACCGCTTGTTACTGTAATAGATTTAACGCCCATAACGGAAGCGCCGACAATGGCTCCCATACTGGCAAGTTCATCCTCCATCTGGATAAATTTTCCACCGGCATCCGGTAACTTAGCCGACAATACTTCAATGATTTCTGATGAGGGTGTTATGGGATATCCGGCTGAGAATTTGACACCACTATTTATCGCAGCCAATGCACATACCTCATTCCCCTGTAGAAGCTGATTCTTACCCATTCTTATTTGACCTCCCTCTTTTCAACTGTAATAGCCATGTCCGGACACCTAAATTCACACAATCCACAGCCAATACATTTTTCCTCTCCCGCAACAATAAGCTTCTTCATTTCGTTTATTACCAGTACCGTCTTTGGGCAATATGCAGCACAAATCCCACAATCTTTACACCATTTTTCATTTAACAAAATCTTAAAATGACACGTCATCTTGGCCTCCTTTTTTGCCGCTTTTGACAACCATATCGTATTTACTTCACTGAGATGCCATGTTATAAGTCACACTATAGAGGTTTACATAGGTGCTGAAAAATACGTACGTTATTTTAACTTGATTATATAGGCGACATTCTATACGGTCAAATAT
>OJIY01000142.1_pt1 | contig 47893 bp, 37 predicted proteins | sample 1596061 | NCBI WGS metagenome assembly OJIY01 (sample SAMEA4350111, study PRJEB24818) | metagenome | biome: human; feature: gut; material: faeces | place: Denmark | collected 2013-09 | reverse complement strand
CATGAAAACAGGCTCCTGTAAGGCCATTGTAACTCTATTTTTGTCACTCGTAAACCGAAATGAAGTGAATTAAGTGCTATAAAATCAATGTTTGGTAGATATCACGAATTCACTTTGAAATTTTACCCCCGCTGGATATAGCCGCTGGATATAGAAAAAAGTTGGTGCCGCCATGGTTTCCCCGACTGCCATCCTGGGGCAGTTACAGGTTTTGGAAAAATATTTGTATGAAATGGTAAGAACGGACACATATTAAGAAAAAAGGAGGCGAAGCGCCATGATTGATTTATCAAAATTAACGACGGAGTCACGCAACCCGGATACCATGAAGCTGGATGAAATGACTCCTCTTGAAATAGCCCGGATTATGAACCGGGAAGATACAAAAGCCGTGAAGGCCGTGGAAGAAGTGCTGCCTGAAATCGCCACAGCGATCCAATGGGCTACAGAGAGTCTGGAAAAGGGGGGACGAATCATCTATCTGGGCGCAGGAACCAGCGGAAGGCTTGGAGTCCTGGATGCGGTGGAATGCCCGCCTACCTTCGGCGTGGATCCGGGAATGGTGGTTGGCCTGATTGCCGGCGGCCGGAATGCTTTTATGAAAGCGGTGGAAGGGGCGGAGGACAGCCATACCCTGTGTGAACAGGATCTGAAGGAACTGGGGCTGACGGAAAAGGATACCGTTATCGGCCTTGCGGCATCGGGGAGAACCCCCTATGTGATATATGGCCTGAAATATGCCAATTCTATCGGATGCAAAACGGTGGCCATAGCCTGCAACAAAAGTTCCGAGGTTGGCAAAGAAGCCCGGATTGCCATCGAGCCGGTGCCCGGGCCGGAGGTGCTCACCGGTTCCACGCGTCTGAAAGCCGGTACCTGCCAGAAGATGGTGCTGAATATGATATCCACCGCGAGTATGGTTGGGATAGGGAAGGCATATGAAAACCTGATGGTGGATGTGAAGCAGAGCAATGAAAAGCTGGTGGTGCGGGCGCAGAATATCACCATGGAAGCTACCGGCTGTACGAGAGGAGAAGCGGAAGCTGCGCTGGCGCAGGCAGGCGGCCATGTGAAAACAGCCGTTACCTTGCTGATTATGGGATGCGGTGCGGCGCAGGCCCAGGACAAGCTTTCCGGGGCCGGCGGCAAAATAAAAGAGGCCTTGAAGGAAAACCGGAATCGTATCGGGTGAATCGAGGAAAAGGAGAAAGCGAGTATGGATTACAAACAGACAGCAAAGGAGCTTCTGGTACTCCTGGGAGGCATAGAAAATGTATCCTCCAATGCGGCGTGCATGACAAGGCTCCGCGTGGGTATCAGGAATATGGACAGCGTGGATTTGGAAGGCGTTAAAAAGCTGGAGGGTGTTCTCGGAGTGGTGGAGAGCGATACCCTGCAGATTGTTTTTGGGCCGGGAAAGGTAAATAAGGTTCTGGAGGCGTTCTGCGGGTTAACGGGCATTGCCAAGGGCGTGGCGGAGGATCCGGGGGCGGCCCCGAAAAAGAAAGAGGATGTATCCGCAGTGACGGCGGAGAATAAGGCGAAGCAGAAAGCCAGACATGATAAACCGGTGCAGCGTTTCCTGAAAAAAATAGCAAATATTTTCGTGGCTCTGCTGCCCGGGATCATTGCGGCCGGATTGATTAACGGGATCTGCAATGTCATCAATGTCTCCACAGGCGGAACCCTGTCGGGCATATGGTGGTATGAGTGCATCCGGACCATGGGATGGGCACTGTTTGCATACCTTCCTATTCTGGTCGGTTTCAATGCGGCGAAGGAGTTCGGCGGATCCGGCGTACTCGGCGCGATTGCGGGAGCCATGTCCATTGCCAATCCTGCCATGCCCCTGCTGGCTGTCTATAAGGATTCCCAGATCCTGCTGCCCTTTACCAACGACGTATTTAATCCGGCGGCGGGAGGGCTTCTGGCAGCGCTGATTGCAGGTATGTTCTTTGCTTTTCTGGAAAAAACGATCCGCAGGATCATGCCGGATATCATTGATACCTTCATCAGCCCGCTGCTAGTTCTGATCCTGGGCGGCCTTGCGGCGCTCCTGGTAATACAGCCTGTGGGGGAAATCCTGACAAACGGGATTTTTACGGTACTCACCTTTGTTTATGCAAAGCTGGGAGTCGTGGGAGGTTTTATTCTTTCAGCCGGCTTCCTGCCCCTGGTGTCGGTGGGCCTTCACCAGGCGCTCACACCGATCCATGCCATGCTCAATGATCCGGCCGGGGCGACCGGCGGCATCAATTATCTGCTTCCCATGCTTATGATGGCAGGAGGCGGACAGGTCGGCGCAGGAGTGGCCCTGTATATAAAAACCGGAAACAAGAAGCTGAAAGGGTATATCAGGGATTCCATACCGGTTGGAATCCTGGGGATCGGGGAACCCATGATGTATGCGGTAACTCTGCCCCTGGGACGTTCTTTCCTGACGGCCTGCATCGGTTCGGGTTTTGGCGGCGCGGCGGCAGCCCTGTTCCATCTGGGTGCCATATCCCAGGGTGTTTCCGGCTTGTTCGGCTTATTGATCATGCAGCCGGGACAACAGTTTACGTTTCTTATTTCCATGCTGATAGCCTATGTGGGTGGGTTTCTGGTAACCTATTTCTTTGGTGTGGATGAAGATCGGATCAACGAAGTCTACGGAGAATGAGCCATGCCGCATAAAAAAGAATGCAGTGACGTGCCGGCGGGTACAGAAGGGAGCAGATATGAATACGGGGATCTCACTTTATTTCTCAACAGGAATCCGGAAAAATGAGCGGATTATAACAAAAGCGGCTGCCTGCGGAGTGAAATATGCCTTTACCTCCCTCCATATACCGGAGGAAACCGGGGCAGATTACCGCGGGGACATCCGCCATATGCTGAAGCTCTGCCGGGAAAACGGCATGAACCTGATTGTGGATGTCGGCCCTGAAACGTTGGAACTGCTGGGGGTAAAACGGATTGACGAACTGCAGCCCATGGGAATTACCCATATCCGTCTGGATTATGGCTTTTCGGCTGCGGATACGGTACGTCTTGCAAAAAGCTTCCATGTGGTTTTTAACGCCTCCACCATAACAGAAAGCGATATTGGGGCGTGGCGGGAGGCCGGGGCGGATTTCAGCCGTTTTACGGCATGTCATAATTTCTACCCAAAACCGCTGACGGGCCTTTCCCTGCAGAGAATCCGTGAAATCAACCAAAGACTGCGTTTTCTTGGATTTACCATCCTGGGTTTTGTACCCGGGAACAAGGAACTGCGCGGGCCGCTGGAGGAAGGGCTGCCCACGGCGGAGTCCCACCGGAACCGGAAGGAGGAGGTTCTCCTGAATATGCTGGAGCTGTATTATGACGGGCTGTGCGACGTGGTTCTGGTGGGGGATGTGGATGTGACGGAGAAGGCCTGGCAGGATATCGCTTGCCTCAGCCGGGATTATGTGGAGCTGAAGGCGGATATCCTGCCGGAATTCGATTTCGTGAGGGATACCATACACCATGACCGGCCGGACTCCGGCGAACTGGTCATCCGTTCCCAGGAATCCAGACAGTGCAAACAGCACATCAGTCCCCTGGGCACAGGGAAAAGGCCCGCAGGAAGCATTTCCCTGTCCAATGAAAAATATCTGCGGTATATGGGGGAACTGGAAATCGCGCGGGTGGATCTGCCGGCGGAAGAAAGGGTAACGGTTATCGGGCAGGTGGATCCTGCATATGTCAAATATCTGCCGTTTATCCGGCAGGGGCTGGGAGTAAAGCTGGTTTAGGGACGACAGGGGGCCGGCTGAACTGTTGCATATTACAAGGCATTTTGCATAATTGTTATGCGAAATGTCTTGTGTTATTTTGTGAGACATGCTATAATAATGATATTGATAATTGTTATCGATTAGAAAGGAAGGTATTTTATGGAGAACAAAAAACTGACCAATGAGGTTGGGGCGCCCGTAGCGGAAAACGAGCATTCCCTGACAGCCGGGCCGAGAGGGCCGGTAGCGCTTCAGGATGTGTGGCTTCTTGAGAAGCTGGCTCATTTTGACAGGGAAGTGATTCCTGAAAGACGTATGCATGCCAAGGGGTGGGGTGCGTACGGTACGTTTACATGTACGCACGATATTTCCCAATGGACGAAAGCCAAGGTCCTGCAGAAAGGCACGAAAACCGATCTGTTCCTTCGGTTTTCCACTGTGGCCGGCGAACGGGGAGCCGCCGATGCGGAACGGGATATCAGAGGGGTTGCGGTAAAGTTTTATACTGATGAAGGAAACTGGGATTTGGTGGGAAACAATACCCCCACATTTTTCCTGAGGGACGTACATAATTTCCCGGATCTCAACCGCGCCGTGAAAAGGGATCCCCGTACCGGAATGCGCTCCGCACAGAATAACTGGGATTTCTGGACGCTTCTTCCGGAGACCTTCCACCAGACGACCATTGTCATGTCCGACAGGGGGATTCCCGCCACCTTCCGGCACATGCATTTCTTTGGGGAGCACACCTATTCTTTTTATAACCAGAAGAAGGAAAGAGTATGGTGCAAATTCCATTTCCGGACACAGCAGGGGATAAAAAACCTGACAGACGATGAGGCGGAAGCCCTGATTGCCAAAGACAGGGAAAGCCACGGCAGGGATTTGTTTACCGCCATAGAGAAAGGGGATTTCCCCCGCTGGACAATGTATGTGCAGATCATGACGGAAGAACAGGCGAAAAAGCACTATGAAAATCCCTTTGACATTACCAAAATATGGCGTCATGCGGAATATCCCCTTCACGAGGTTGGTGTGCTGGAGCTTAACCGGAATCCCGAAAATTATTTTGCGGAGGTGGAGCAGGCGGCGTTTACACCGGCCCATGTGGTTCCGGGAATCGGCTTTTCACCGGACAAGTTCCTTCAGGGCAGGCTGTTTGTATACGGAGATGCCCAGAGATACCGGCTCGGTGTCAATTATAACCAGATTCCGGTAAACCGCGCCAAGGTGGAGGTACATGATTATCACCGCGACGGGCTGATGCGTACCGATGGAAACTATGGACGCGCGGCGGCATATTCCCCCAACAGTCAGGGCGAATGGGCGTCGCAGCCGGATGTCTGCGAACCGCCTCTCGATTTGGAAGGCGCCCTGTACGCTTATGATCCCCAGGAGGATCCCACGGACGACTGCTTCCGGGCAGGCGGTGATCTGTGGCGGGTGATGGCGCCGGATAAACGGGATCTGCTGATTGAGAATACGGCGGGGAATATCGAACCCGTAACGGAGAATATCAAGTACCGACATGCGGTGCACTGTTACTGGGCGGATGAAGAGTATGGACGCCGTATGACGGAGGCGCTGGGCCTGGATATGGAGAAGGTACGGGAGCTGGCGGCCGGCAACCAACAGTCGCTGATTCAGGCGACCATCTGAAAAAGAACCGGTAAATGTACCGGTAAATGAAAATGTGGCTGCCGGGCATATGTACTAAATACTTGGGCCGGCAAATCCTGAAAATGGATTTGCCGGCCTTGGTTTTCAGGGATTGCTGCTGTCTTGCGGAAGTAATTCCGTCCCTTTGTTCGGGCAGACTGTCCGGGAAAGATCTATTACCCTTATGCCCGGAGTCATTGCAAAAACTTCTATATTGCTGATTAAAAATATATAGGTTTCCTCATGCGGTATCTTCCTATTTTTCAAACAAATCACTGTGTGTGCCTGTGCGAGCCAAAGTTAAGACAAGAACATCATTCTCTAGCCGATAAACAAGTAACCAATCGGATAAGATATGGCATTCACGGTGTCCGTTCCAGTTGCCGCCAAGTGCATGGTCTTTGTTTTTCTCTGGCAGAGGTACACCGTTTGCAAGATTGCAGATAATTTCCTCTAATAGTTCAATTTTTAGACCGCGCTTGATTGCCAATTTATAATCTTTCTTGAATTGCGTGGTAGGCTTAACGGTATATTTTGTCATTTTCTCAAATCTGCGAAAAGCTGATTTAAATCAGTATAACCCTTTATAGCAGGGTCTTTCGCAATCCTTTCCGCTTCGAGCATTGCGGCTGCAGTCTCCTTATTTGGCTTATTCAGCGAAATATCAAAAGGAATACCACCTTCACGGAGCGATTGACGGACAAAAATATTGAACGCTGTGGAAATATTCATGCCTAATTCTGCAAAAAGTTCATCCGCTTGAGATTTCAGTTCCGCATCCATACGAATGCTGATGTTGGTTGTATTGCCGGCCATGTTATCAACTCCCTTCTAACTGATACTTATAGTTTATATTGTTTGCACCTAATTTGCAATACAATGCACATGATTTTTGTTTTTTTATTCTGTAATTCTGTTACCCCTATCTATTGCTTCCATATTCAGCCTTCTTTGCACTTCTTATATAGACTCTCGGAATCTCTAAGCCTTATTTTATGCGGCTTCTGCGCTTCGCGCCCTTGATTAAAAAGGCATATCGTTCCGGCGCAGCAGGTACAGACTTTTTGATTGGGGGTGTTTCTTATTGAATTATAAAAAATTTAACAGGATTTTACTGCCGGCTAAAAGTAGATTTGTCTATGAGGGGCGTATTTGCGTAAAATCAGAGATGTTTTTTATCTGATTCCAATTGGTCTTGCTTCTATACATCGCGGCTGTTTTGGAGTAGAATAATATAAAAAGCTCGTATCCGTTGTTTGCAACGGCAAAACATAAGGATAAAAGTAAAACGGGAGCGGGGAGAAAGTGGATGAAAACAGGAACGGGAAAGCTCATGATATCCATAGTAATTCTTCATATGCTTGTATCCGGCTGCGGTGTATCCGGCCGGGCGCAGGCAGACCCTGCGTCAGGCTGGCAGCAGTTGGACGAAGCGGCTGTGAGCGGCCGGTATGAAGCCAATTTTACCGATGATACACAAGGGGATACGGTGCTTCTGGATACAGAGCTTGCCGTACCGAAAAATATCGTCATTCAGGGAGAAGCGGCGCTTATTTCAGCAGGTGCAAAACGGACGGAAATCAAAAATCCGTTCCGTTTAAAGTTCGTGGAAGAGGATGGAACGGAGCAGGTAGTATACGTAAATAGCCTGATGGGAAGCGGCGCAGGCTGGACCGGGAGCAATTCCATTGATGCAGGGATTACGCTTCCTGAGGGGCCGGTAAAGCTCATACTGGAAAAGCCGGAAGGAAAGAATTTCAATATCAGGCTTCGTTTTACCATGCAGGAGATGACAGAAGCGGAGGAAACCATATACGAGGATAAAAAGGAATATCTGGAGCAGCGAGATTTTTCCTGTGATTTGGCGCTGACAAAGGAACGGAAAGGAAAAATAGAACTGGAAAAAGGGGATATTGTAGCTGCGGCAAGAAATGCAGGAAGCGGGCAAATGAAACTTACCCTAACGAATGAAAAGGGAGATAAGGTAATTCAGATGGATACGGAAACACCGTTTAACTGTCAGTATACCATACCGGAAACCGGAACCTATGCAGTAATACTGGAAGCCGCGGAGGATTCCTCCGGAACCTTTATTTTTATTGTTTATTAGAAGGAAGAGGTGGAAATGATGAAAATAAAACGTGTAATAATTCTCTGCCTGTTATCGGGCCTGCTGCTGGCAGGCTGCGAAGGAAAAGACACACAGCTTCCGGCTGCCGGTTCCGGGGCGCAGGAGGATAAGAGCAGCGGAGATGCCGTTTTGTTTTCCCTGGTGGAGGAAACGGCCGGAGAGGAGATTCTGCTGTTTGACTGTGCCGATTTCGACGGGGACGGGAAACGGGAGGCCTTCGCTTTTACCGGAGTGAATCATAACGGTGTTCTGGAAGGCCGCCGGTGGTTTGTATCGGAGGAGGGAGCCGTGCCTGTGGGGACAGGGGGAGAAACGCCGGAATCTCTGCAGGATATAAGCGCTGTTGTGGAAACACCGGAAAATACCGCTTTCTGGTATACGGAGTCCGGCGGGGGAAGCTCCGCATGTTCCCTGCTGTGGGGTGTTTCGGAAGGAAGGCCCTATGAAAGCGTACTTTCCGGCAAGGGGGAAGCTTTTACGGGCAGCGGGGACGGAACCTATCTCCTGTACCAAAGCAGCCTGGATGCCAGGGAGGACGGGACCGGGCGCACGGTAAAGCCCTGTTATTTTTACTATAAAGAGGGAAGTTTCCATGAATACGGAGCGGTTCCTGTGGGTCGGGATAGCTTTCTCACCCTGCCCGGTGCAGCGGAATGCTTATCGTCCTATGAGTCGGATAACTATTGGATTAAGGAAATCTGGCTGCGGGGAAACGGCCTGGTACAGCTGAATCTGGGCAAAGAGGATCGGAACGTGAATCTGACCTGCAGCTGGAAGGACGGGGCACTGACGGTAGAAAATGAAAATGACGGTATTGCCGGGCTTTTGACGGGGGAACTGGCGACGGCGGAATGGTTTGGCCCGGGCGGTGTGTTAAAACAACTGTGGGAGGAGCGGTGTGCCGAACAAGAAGAAAACGGTCTTTTCTTCTCTGTCCGGCCGGAGCAGACGGCCTGGTTTGATCTGGACGGTGACGGTATGCCGGACAGCATCCGGTATCATGTCAGGAAGGAAGCGGACGCGTATGAAACGGACGGCGCTGCTATCGATATCAACGGAAAGACGGCCTGGGAAACAAAGCAGACGGTTTCCAGCGCTTACCGGCTCTGGGTGATCGATCTGGACAGAACCGACAGAAAAAAGGAACTGGTATTGCAGGGGCAGGAAGATAACGACTGTTTTTCCATGATGAAATTTTTCAGCCTGGAGAAGGGAACGCTCAGGGAGCTTGGGGATCTGAAGGAGGCTGAGGTACTGAATGGGACAGGAAATCTGTACCGGATAGGGGTATCCGATTTTGACAGCAATAGATATATGAAGCTGCCGGGTGACGGAACAATGGAAGTATGGGCGGATACTCCTGTTTTTACACAGGGGTTCGGATGTTATTACGTAAAGCTGGATTTCAAGTTGGAAGAAAACCGGATGAAACAGATGATGCAGCCGGAATATGAGATAAAGGTTCCTCTTGTAAGTGAGGAACCGTATGTGTATACGGCACAGCTTGCCATCCCTTTTTATGAAGCGTGGGAAGAGCACCCTTCGGGCGAACCCTCTTTTATTATGGAACCGGGCGAACAGATGAACAGCCTTGCGCTCGTGCCTGCTGCGGAGGATATGATTTATGTAAAAATGAAACGGCTTAGTACCGGAGAAGAGGGCTGGACCCTGTTTTCCGACACACAGCTGTTTACAGAAACGCCCGGCTGGGGCTGATGTGCAGATACGCTGACGGGAGGCTGGGAAGTGGACAAAAGAAACCGAATTTATCAGGGAGTGTTCCGGCGTGTTCTGCCGGTGCTTTTAACCGCAGCGGTTATCACCGGCTGCGGCAGGCAGGAGGAGCCGGAGGTGACGGAGCTGACCTTTATCCACGGCTGGGGAGGGACGGTCAACACACATTCCACCATGCAGGAGATTTACCGTGCCTTTGATGAGGAAAATCCGGATATTGTGCTGAATTACCAGCCCTCCTCCGACAGCTATATCGCTGTGGAGCAGGCCAACAATATGCTTGCCGTAGATAAAATGCCGGAAATTGTCAGCACGAACGGACAGTCCTATTATGTACAGAATGCAATAAAGCGCGGTATGGCGCTGGATCTCCTTCCTTTTATAGAAGCGGATGCGGATTTCATCCGGAGTATCCACCCCTCGGTCCTGGAAACCTGGACGGGGGAAGACGGCGGCCTTTATACGGTGCCGGATGCGCTGGAGGTGATGGGCTACTGGTACAATGCCGGATATTTCCGGGAGGCCGGGATCGTGGATGAAAAGGGGAATGCCAGGCCGCCCCGTACCTGGGAGGAATTCCGGGAAGCCCTTGAAAAGCTGGATGCCTGGGGAGGGGACAGGACGGATGCCTGTGCGCTGGAAACGGTGCAGGTGGCGGAAAATCTTTTTCTTGCAGTGCTGGCAGGGAAGGGGCCGCAGGGGCTGGAGATGGCCCGTACGCTGCCGGCTGCGTTTGATACGCCTGTGTTCCGGGATGCGGTACGGGATTTCGCCTGGATTTTCAGCCATTCGGTGAAGGCGGAGAGCCTGGATGATGCCAGGGAATATTTCCGGGAGGGCAGGACGGCCATTTATTTTAACGGCGTGTGGGAATGTGAAGAATTCAAGGGCTGTGCGGCGGAGGCGGATATCGCATACGCCAACTATCCCACGGAATCGGGGGAGAGCCTTTCTTATATCTCCCCTTCCTCCGGATACGTGCTCTTTGACAGCTATGATGAAAAGAAAAAAGAAGCCTCCGTCCGTTTTTTAAAGTACATGCTCAGCGGGGAGGTGCAGTTGAAGCTGGCGCTGGAAACGGGGCAGGCCCCTTCCAATCCCAATGTGGATCTGGCGGTAATCAGGGAAGAATACCCGCTGCTGGGCAATGCGCTGGAGCAGGCGCATGGGGCGGATATCCAGATAAAGACGATTACCAGCGTTTGGAACAGCAGGATCATGGAAACCATCGGTGCGGATATCCGGCGTGCCTGTACGGAGGAGGAGGCTCTGGATTCCCTGATCGCGGAGCTGGATCAAAGCCTGTAAAAGGGTGACAGCGGCATATGGTATGGGATACCCGGCTGATATGCGGACAGGCCCGGGCCTTTCCCGGAAAGGATGTTATTTTTTTACTGCTCCGTCCCGAAAAAGGGCGGCGGGTAAAAAAATAACATCTTTTTTCTTTCGGCATCGGAAGCAGGTGAAAAAATAGCATAGATATCTGCAGCTTTGTTTATTCAGAACCTAACCCGGGCGTGGTAAATTGAAAGCAACAGGAAAACGCAGCGGCTTCTGTCTGCGGAACAGGAACCGTTGCAGCTTCGTTACCAATAGGGAGGTACAGGATATGAAAAGAAAATCTTTGGTATGGCTGCTTTGTTCGGCGATGACGGCTCTTATGCTGGCAGGATGCGGAAACAGCGCGGAAACGGCGGATTCCCCGCAGCCGGCGGAGAGTAAACAGGAGGAACAGCCTGCGCAGGAGAGCGCGCCGGCGGAATCCGAAGCGGATGCACAGACGGCGGACGGAGAGCTTCCTACCATCACTTTTGTACACGGTTACTACCATGACGAATCGGAATGGGCGGCTGCCGCACAAATGCGCGCGATCTACCAGGAATTTGCGGATGCCCATAAGGATGAGTTCCATTTTGTGATACAAGCGGATGAGACGGGAGCGGAAGGCATTTATAACACCGCGCTCAATGATATCAGTGCCGGGGAATTTTATGATATTGCGGATTTCGGAGGCTGGGACATCACACCCGTGGCATCGGCGGCAGGAATGATATTGGATCTGAAACCTTATCTGGATGAGGACAGCAGCTTTAAGGACGGAGTCGGCGTCTGTTATGAGCAGAATCTGACGGAAGACGGGAACATTTATTCTGTGAGAGAGCAGATTGAGGGCGTTGGTTTCTGGTATAATGAAGCGCTTTTTAAACAGGCGGGAGCGGATACGCCGGATGTATGGAATACCTGGGATGATTTTAATACGGCGGTGGATAAGCTGACCGCAGCGGGGATTATGCCCTTCGGCCTGAATGCAGGATGGCCCGCTAATATCCTTACCGCGGCCTATCTTCAGAGAAGCGCGGATTCCAGAAGCTTCTATGCAGAAGGGAAAAATGTGGAGAGTTTTAAGCAGACGGTCTTTGCGGACACGCTTTCTTTTATACAGAAAAATGCCCTGCAGAAAATCGATTCGGCTAATTTCGGGCCGGGGGGTGACGATGATGAAGCGTACCGTTCCGATTTCTTTGACGGAAAGACGGCAATGCTTTTTAACGGGGTGTGGGATGCAGGCGGTTCCGTAGCGTGTGAGGCCGGTGCGGAGAACATCAAACCGGCGGTATTCCCTACCGAGGAAGCCGGTAAGAAGGCGGCACTGCTGTCCGGTGGCTGCGGTTATGTCGTATCCGCAAAGCTGGATGAGGCACAGACGGCCGCAGCGGTGGAATTTATTAAGTATATGACCAGCCCGGAGGTGGCAGCCCGTATTATCGAAAACGGAATCGGCATGGCGCCAAGCACGGCGGTGGATTATGAGGCGCTGGCGGATTCAGTGGAAGCGCCGGAGGCAAAGCTTCTGGTAGAAGCGTGCAGGCTGTGCCAGAGTGCGGATTACCAGGCGCTGGGGCTTGGCAACAACTTCGGGGATGCGGAAGGCGAGATCCAGGCCAAATATGCGGGCCTTAAGGATGGAAGCAAGACCGTGGAAGATGCTGTGGAAGAACTGGACGCGTTCCTGGAAGCGGCGGAATAAAGGCGGCCGGCAGTACGGACGGAAAGAAGGATACAAGAGGCTGTCTCCGGGATGGCCTCTTTCCATATGTGTACCCATCCGGCCTTCTTCGGCTGGGAACACAACGGTAGGGGAAAAGAGGATTTTGTATGAGAAAAGATAAGAAATTCTTGAATAAAAAGAATGGGTTTATCCTGGCGTTTCTGCTGCCCGGGATTTTGTTGTTCGGTATTATTTATGCCTGGCCTCTTGTGAATATTTTTGTGACTTCCTTTTGCAAATGGAATTACAAGAATTTCCTCAAGCCGGAATTCCTGGGCTGGGACAGTCTGTTTGACAATTATATCAGGCTGTTTACCGCAGACAGGAACTTTCAGACGGCACTGGTGAATTCCCTGAAATGGGTTGCCCTTACCATGCTGGTACAAATCCCGTTTACGCTGCTTGTGGCCCTGATACTGGCTAAAAAGCCCCTGGGCTGGAAATTTACCAGAAATACCTTCATCATTCCCAACATCATCTCCACGGCGGCTATCGGCCTGATCTTTTTGAATCTGTACAGTCCTTCAAGAGGGATTGTAACGGAGCTGTGCAACCGGATATGGCCCGGCAGTGATATCAGTGTGCTGGCAAATGAGACCTATGCTTTTTGGGGGGTGACCTTTTCCTTTATCCTCTTCGGCGGTTCCTCCTGCCTGCTTCTGCTGACACAGATTTTCAGCATCGACGCCAGCCTGCTGGAGGCAGCCCGGGTGGATGGGGCCGATGCAGGGCAGATAGACCGGAAAATCATCCTGCCCCTTCTGCGTCCCATGCTCGGCACGGTATCCGTGATGGCGGCCAATTATGGCCTTCTTCTGTATAATGAAATCGCCCTGATTACAGGCGGCGGGCCGGATAATGCCACCTACAGCCTGAGCTATTATGTCTACAAGACCGCACTGGGAAGCACGAAGCTGAATTTTGCCCGAGGCAATACGGCAGGGGTGATCCAGTTCCTGCTGGGTCTGCTTCTGGTAGGCCTGATTAACAGGGCTTTCCGTACGGATTATGTGGATTAAGGAAAAAGCGGGCGGGCCGGGTAAGGGCGCGCCGACATGCAGAACAGAAAGGAACCGGTATGAATCATAAATCATCTGAAAAACGCAGCGCATTCCATCTTCTGACAAGCGCAGGACGCGGCCTTATTATGGCGGCTGTCCTGTTTATCTCGATTTACCCCATCCTCTGGGTGTTTCTGTCCTCCTTCAAGAAGAACCCGGGCGGGCTTGCGCTGCCTACGGAATGGGTATTTGACGGGTATATCACTATTTTTACAAAGCTGGGCATACAGACTTATTTTGGAAACAGCATTTTTATTACGGTCCTATCCACGTTTATCAGCGTATTGGTGGTAGCGATGTCCGCCTATGTGTCGGCGCGGATGGAATTTAAGCTGAAGGGGCTTGTTACCCTGATGTTTACCACCACTCTTTTTATCCCGTCCATTTCCATCAGCTTTCCTATATACAGGCTGCTGGGCGATCTGGGGCTGAAGGATACGAGGGGCGGGCTTATTTTCATCTATTCCGGTCTTGGGATAGCGGTAACCTTTTTCATTATCCGCAGTTATTTCCTTACAATTCCAAGAGAAATGGAGGAAGCCGCCAGGATTGACGGCTGCGGCTACTGCGCTTCCTTCTTCCGGATCATAGTACCGATTGCCAGGCCGGGGCTTTCCACTGCCGCTATCATGGTATTCCTGAATAACTGGAATGAGTTTTATTTCGCCTCCATTCTGCTCAAGAGTAAGGAAAAAATGACGATTCCGGCGCTGCTGGGCCAGTTCACAACGGCCTATTCCAAGAATCTGAACGGAATGTTTTCCGCTATTATTGTCTCCGTCGTGCCTACCATCCTGATTTTCTGCCTCTTGTCCGAAACCTTTGTCAAATCGCTGACGGCCGGCGCCGTGAAGGGCTGAGTGCGCCCGCTGCAAAGTATAGGGCGTGACTTCAGGCTCCCGGAAGGGTATAATGGTTCTGACGGAAACGGCAGGATATAAAAGGCGGGGAAGCGATGAGAGGGAAGAAGAGAAAACGGTATTCCATACGTGGGAAAATGATAACGGTAAATATGGGAATCATGCTGGGCGCGCTGCTTCTGTGCGGGGGCATCTTTGTGTTTTCCGTGTTTTTCATCGTCAGCGACTACATACACCATGACATGGATTTTTTCCTGACCACCACGGCGGACAGTATGGATTCCGGACTTTCGTATCTGGAACAGGTGATCTATGCGCTTCGGGACTCGGAAACCGTAATGGAGGTTATGGATAAGAGCAGGCACGGCAGGCTCACTGGGGAGGAATGCAAAGCGCTGGAAGCCGCTTTTTCCCGTGCGGTGGATATCAGCAGCCCGGATAACCTGGGAAATGTACAGACGCCGTTGGTGCTTGAAGCCAGCCTGTTCGGCCGGCAGGGTGATTTTGTCAGCACCGGTTATTATGCGATGCCGACCTCGGAAAAAGAAGCGGGGGCGAAGGTGTTCCGGGAGGTCTGCCTGGCCTATGAGAAGGAGGAGGCAGAGGAAGGCGCCGGATACTCCTACCAGGAAAAGGAGGGCTTTTTGTATCTGGCTTTTCCCTTATATAACAGCCTTATGGATAAAACGGGCACCGTCCTTTTCAAGCTGAACAAGGAGGCTCTGGACAAACGGATGGAAGAACTGGCGGAAAGCTATCCCGGCTCCTTTTGGGTGCTCTGCGACAGGAAGGAAAAGCTTCTGGACGGCGGGAACCAGGAAGCCTTCTGGAATACGGCAGGTACAAAACGGGAAACGTTTGAGGAGTACCGTTATGAACCTTTCCGTATGGATGTGGGGGGAAAGGATTACCGGGTTTACAGAAAGCTTCTGCCCATGGAATTACAGGTGTTTCTGGGGATCCCGGAAAACCACGCCATGCGGCTGATGTATTCCTCCGTCCGTATTTACGTGCTGCTTATCGCGGTGGTAACCGGCTGCGGCTGCTTGTTTCTGCTGGTTCTGATCTACCGTCTGACCAGGCCCATCGAGGAGATTACACACAAGCTCCAGGCAGTGCGGGAAGGAGAGTTCGAAACCAAGCTTCCTTCCTATGACAGCCGGGAATTCCATGAAATCAGCAAAGTATTCAACGAAATGACAGCTTATGTGAACAATCTGATCAAGGAAGTATACGAAAAGCAGATTTCCATCAAGGAAATGGAACTGAAATTCCTGCAGACACAGATGAATCCCCATTTTATGTTTAACGTTCTCAATACCCTGTCCCTGCAGGCCAAAATGGACGGCAATGAAGAACTGTTCCGCATGATATCCACCTTCAGCAAGCTGATCCAGGCCAAGATATACCGTAGCGGGGAAGAAAAGGTGACGCTGGGGCAGGAGCTTTCCTATGTGGAATATTATCTGTATCTGCAAAGCTACCGTTTCGGGGAAAGGCTGTCCTACGAGATTACGGTATCCGAAGATAAGCTGAAGGAGCAGTATATTCCCAAGCTGTGTATCCAGCTTCTTGTGGAAAATGCGGTGGTGCACGGGCTGGAGCCGAAGGTGGGCAACGGCTTCGTACAAGTGAAGGTTTACCGGCAGGAGGGCTGCATCTGTATCGATACCGTGGACGACGGCGTCGGGTTCGGTATGGACGGGGAGGCGGCAAAGGACAATGCCCATAACCATGTGGGACTGAGTAATGTACACCATATGATTCAGCTCATGTACGGGGAGGCCTACGGCGTAACCGTCTTTTCTTCTCCCGGCAGGGGATCCACGGTGCGGATCCGGATACCGGAGAATGCAGGAGCTTCAGGGAAGGCGGAAGATTCCGGGTGTGCAGGGGCTTCGGGAAATCCGGATAATCCGGGCAAGCGGGAAGAAGAAGGACGGATAAAGGTAAGCGGAAAGGGAGAGCGCCATGTACAGGGTAATGCTGGCAGATGACGAACCGATCATGAGAAAAGCACTGCAGACGCTGATTGACTGGAAGCGTCTGGAATGTGAAGTGGTTTTTGTGGCGTCCAACGGGATGGAGGTATTGGAGCATCTGGAGGAGGAAGCGCCGGATATCCTTGTGACGGATATCCGTATGCCCGGTGCGGACGGGATTGCGCTTACCCGATATGTGAAGGAGCATGAGCTGCCGGTGCAGGTAATTATTCTGACCGCCTATGCGGATTTTTCTTACGCCCAGGCGGCTGTGAAATACGGTGCGGCGGATTATGTGACGAAAACTGGAGCGCTGGACGGTCTGGAATCGGCCGTTTCCAGGTGCTGCAGCCAGCTGGAAAAGGAGAAAAGGGCGGAGGGGAAAGACGGAAGGGAAGAGGCTGTGGAGAATTTCCTGCGGGCCGTCCTGGACGGAAGCCTTTACGATGAAGAGGAGCTGGAGCTAAGATACCGGACGCTGCCCCTCCGGCTTGAAAATTACCTGGTGCTTTTATTCCGTTTCCGCCTCGGCCCGGAAACAGACGGCGATACGCGCAGCCGTATCCATAAAAGCCTGAATGACTTTTTTTCTATAGCATTTGAGGAGCATATGGAAAAAATGCTTTTCGTTCAGAGAGATATGCTGTGCGTGCTGCTGGGCGGGGTACAGGAAGGGTATGAAACCCGTATGGGCACGAAATGCGGACAAATCCTTGAGATGATGGATAATTTTCTGCAGCTTTCCGTGTGCGTGGGAATCAGCGGCATAGGCAGACGGGCGGGGGATTTGAAGCGCCTGTACGAAGAGGCGGCGTCCGCCCTGGACTACCGGTTCCCGGACGGAGCCGGCAAACTGCATTTTTACAGGGAAGGGGCGGAGCAGGAGGAACGGCGTCTGCCGGAGGAAGATAAATGGATGGAAGAGATCTGTGCCGCGGTGGAAAAGGCAGATGCGGAAAATGCCGTCCGGGCATTTCACGGGCTGCTGGAGCGGCAGAAGGCATTTGGCTGTACCGCCGCCGCCATCCGAAGTTCCGGGATGTCCCTTCAGGAACGGTGCCGGAAGCTGCTGACGGCGGGGGATACGGAGGATCGCAGCAGACAGGGCAGGCCGGGAGGAATCGCTCATCAGATTTACAGCTGTGTCTATCTGGAGGAGTACAGTCTGCTGATGGAAAGCCTGCTGACGAACGCTGCGCAGGCCATGAAGGGCGCCGCCCAGGGGCGGGAATTCCTCATAGACGCCTGTTTAAGGTATATCGACGCCCATTACCCGGAAAGCCTTTCCGTGGCGGATATCGCCGGCAGGATCGGCGTGAATGCCAGCTACCTGAGCCGGATATTCCGGGAAGAGACGGGGAATACGATAATCCATACCATCCATGAAAAAAAGCTGCGTAAGGCCATGGAATATCTGGCCCATACGGATATGAAAATATATGAAATCGCAGAGCTTCTTGGGTTTGAAAATGTAACCTATTTTTCGCACTTCTTTAAAAAACACACCGGGCTGGCGCCGAAGGATTATAAGGACTTGACGCAGGCTTAACAGGGCATTGGACGGTATTTTGCGTCTCATAAAACGGGCAGACAGGATGGCGTTATGTCTGGTTTCTCCGTCATGATCCGTCCGTCGGAAAGCAGAAGGATACGTTTCCCTTCCTCCGTAGAAGGGCAGGATATTTCATAAGTATGGGAAGTGGTTTCCAGCGTATAGTCCAGGGGCCTGAGGCTGCGGTTTTCTTCGCAGGGGGAAGATTCCCGGAGAATATCCCGCAGGATATCCAGGCTGGTGCACCAGGTGCCGTACGTATCCATATGGATATTCTGGGCGTAATAAAGCTTGCGCAGTTCCCATTTGCGCCGTTCATCCTCCGGTATCCGGAAGCTTCCGTCCTGTCTGCCTTCCTCCGTAAAAAAGACAAACCCCCACAGTTCTGGATAATGGATGTTAATGACGCCGGTGGGGGACCAGACCCAGTTGTCCTCCGGCAGCGGATTCCCTTCCGGATCCGTCAGCTTCCGGTAACAGCCATCCGTTTCCGATACCTTCCACTGGACCCTGGAAAAATTCATCCGGTAATATTCGCCGGCTTTGGGAGGCCGTTTATCGGGCAGACATTCCGTTATGGCCGCGAAGGGGATGGCCACCTCCACGGACCAGCTTTTGTTTAGCGGGGAAGGGGTGTTGATCTCCCCGCAGACGGATACGGCCGAACGCAGGCCATGGATATCATAACCGACTACCGCATTTCCCCCGTCCCGGTAGGCGCAGGGGAGGAACAGATCCCATACCGTGTTCAGAACGTTCATTTCAAATTCATAATACTGCCGGGTATCCGAATCCGGATCGATAAAAATCTCAAAATCATTATCCCGGAAAATCACATCATCCCTCCGGGTGACATTCCCCCATATTTCATTCCCGTCAAGCTGTGCGCCGACATACAGGTTTTCATCATCCCACATGATTTTGGCGCGGGTTACAAAACGGGGAAGAGGCATATGTGCCCCTTCAATATCCGTAAAAGCCTCCGTAAATTCCGCCTTTTCCCAGAAGGGCTTGTCCAGCCTCCCGTCCGGTTCAAAGGGGAGCACGGCCCGTCTGCACAGGTAGACGGGAGGGTGGAAACCAACCGAAGGAACCGGGATTCTTATATTGTCCATAACCGACCTCTTTTCTGCACGTAGTCAAAGTAACAGCTTGTGAACGTGCAACACAGAAAAAAATAGTTTTATGCAGCATTCCGATTATAACATCTGAAGAAAATAGTTGCAATACAAGGTAATAAAATGAACATAAATATAATATTTTTAATGGTAAAAGTGAACAAAAAAATACACTAAAAAGAAAAGATAGTTTATTTAAAAGGGAAAAAATGGAAAACTATTGGCAGAATTGTTGACAGATGCGGTGTAAAAACATATTATTTTATTAATAAAAATGCATGACAAACAGGTAATTAAAGCCCACGGTTGTTCATAATGTATAATCGCATTTTGAGGAAAAAATGTTCATTAATGTTCACAAATATTTGGAAAAAGTGCTGCCGGATGTAAAAAATATAGCGGTATCGCATACGGCAAAGGGCTGCGAAAGTATTTTCAGAAGGGAGAATGTATGAAAACGAAAAAGGTAAGAAAGAAAGGTTCCACAATGAGGGCGCTGCGAAGGGATATATCCCTCTGGCTGTTTTGTGTGCCGGGCGTCGTACTGACATTTATATTCAGTTACATACCCATGTACGGCGTCCAGCTGGCATTCCGCAGATACAATGCCAAAGCGGGGATATGGGGAAGCCCCTGGGTGGGGCTTTATTATTTCCAGCGCTTCTTTGAATCCCCGTATTTTGTGTCCACGATTAAGAATACCTTGATACTGAGTCTGTACGGACTGGTGGTATCCTTTCCGATTCCCATCATTCTGGCCCTGCTGCTGAATTCCTTCCGGCACAAGAGATACCGGAAAATCATCCAGACAGTTACCTATGCGCCGAACTTCATATCTACGGTGGTTATGTGCGGTATGATCATTCTGTTCCTTTCTCCCTCGGTCGGGGTTATTAATAACGTTGTGCAGTTTTTCGGAGGCGATCCGGTCAATTTCATGGCTAAAAAAGAGTACTGGCGCCATATTTATGTCTGGACCGGCATCTGGCAGGGAATGGGCTGGAGCTCCGTCATTTATTTTGCGGCGCTGTCCGGTATCAGCCCGGAGCTGCATGAAGCGGCAAAATGTGACGGCGCGACCAAATTCCAGCTCATCCGTCATATTGATCTCCCGTCTATCCTGCCCACGGCAACGATCCTGCTGATTATGAACTGCGGAAGCATCCTTTCCATCGGCTTCGAAAAAGCGTATCTTCTGCAGAACAACCTGAACCTTAATGTTTCGGAAATTATATCCACCTATGTCTATAAAGTGGGTCTGATCAATAATGATATGTCTTATTCCACGGCGATCGGACTTTTCAATACTTTGGTAAACCTGGTGATGCTGCTGATTGTAAACAAAACCGCAGACAAGCTTTCCGGCAACAGCTTGTGGTAGGAGGATGACGATGAATTTGACAAACAATAAAAACGGTACAAAGAAAAAAATGAAACGCTGCCGGGAGGACGTGATCTTCGATGCGGTCGTATTTATCCTGCTGACGGTAATCCTGCTCGTGGTGGCATATCCCCTGTATTGGGTTATCATTTCCTCTATCAGTGATCCTGCCGCCGTATCCGGGGGGAAGGTGTTGTACAAGCCTATCGGGTTCACGCTCAAGGGCTACGCGGAGGTATTTAAAAACAGTGCCGTTATGAAGGGCTTTCTGAATTCCCTCATATATACGGTATGCGGCGTATGCATTAACCTGATCGTCACCCTGCCCACGGCCTATGCGCTTTCCCGGGACCGGTTCGGGGGAAAGAAAGCCGTCACGCTCTTTTATATGGTTACGATGTTTTTCGGCGGAGGGCTGATTCCTACCTATCTGGTTATCCGTAACCTGCATATGCTCAACACGATGTGGGCGCTGATCCTTCCGGGCTGCCTGAGCGTTTACAACATGATCGTTGCCAGAACCTTTTTTAAGTCCAATATATCGGAGGAGCTGTACGAAGCGGCGGAGATTGACGGATGTACGCAGGGGCAGTTTTTCTTCCGGATCGCACTTCCGCTGTCCGCGGCGATCACGGCTATCCTGGTGCTGTATTACGGGGTTGGGCACTGGAACTCTTATTTTTCCGCCCTGGTGTACATATCCGATTCGGAAAAATATCCGCTGCAGCTGGTGCTGCGCAATATCCTGATCACCAATGAAACGGCGCTGTCCCAGACAGCCACCACGGAAGCCGCCAGAGCGGCGCTCCGGGAAAAACAGCAGCTGATCGATGTGATGAAATATTCACTGATCATCATCAGCAGTATTCCGGTCCTGCTCCTTTACCCGTTTATCCAGAAGCATTTTGTAAAGGGCGTCATGATCGGTTCCCTGAAGGGGTAATCGGAAAAAGAGTATTTACCGGTGCTGTGCCGATAAATATAGAAAAAACAGGAGGAAAGAGGATGAAAAAGAAAACGGTTGCACTGCTGCTGGCAGCGGCGATGTGTGCGGGTTCCCTGGCGGGCTGCGGCGGCAGCGATACCACAGGGGCGGAAGCGGTTGCCCCGGACGGGGGAAGTGTACAAAGCGCAGAGGTGGATGAAAGCGGAAAAGTGAACGGGGTGCTGTACAAAGAAGGCCTGCCCCTTGTAGACGAAGGGACCTACAGCTTTTCCATATTCTGCGATGATTCCAGCGAAAGCGGGGAATTTTATATGCTGGATGAGTTTAAGAAGCAGACGAACGTCGATGTGGAGATGCGTATTTTCCCGTATGAAACGGCGACGGAACGGCTGAACCTGGACTTGAATTCCGGGGATTACGCCGATGTGATAGGCGGCTGGACGCTGAATGACAGCATGATCCTGACCTACGGTGTAAACCAGGGCGTATTCGTTCCGCTGGAGGACTATTTTGCCGCGTACTGCCCTAAGATTACGGAGATACTGGAGCTTCCCGGCGTGCGGGAGGAAATGACGGCCCCTGACGGGCATATTTATACCATTCCTTATGTATGTGACGATACAACGGTGGGCTATGCGCCGTATATCAACAGCAGATGGCTTGAAAACGTGGGGATGGATATGCCTGAAACCACAGAGGAATTCGAGGCGGTGCTGAAAGCCTTCAAGGAACAGGATGCCAACGGAAACGGGGATCCGAATGATGAGATCCCGTTTTCCACAGACCCGAATAATAAACATATCGAAGCTATGGCAGGCTGGTTCGGTCTTCCCATGAATAAATACGGCGAAGGGATTGTAAACTCCGAAGTGGTATACGCCGGTGCCAGCAGTACCTACCGGGAGCTGTTAAGCTGGCTCAACAGCATGTATGAACAGGGGCTTATCGATCTGGAAATTTTCACACAGGACAGCGCCACCTGGGAAGGAAAAGGGAACCGGGACCTGTATGGTGTGTCCATCGCCTACGGTAGCAGCGAGTTTTCCGGGATCCAGGCGACGACGGAAAAAGGGGAGTTTGACGTCCTGCCCGTGCTGAATACCGACAAGGGCGGAAGCTGGATGAGAGACACCAACGGCTTTTCCGTATACCGGACCCAGGCCGTAATCACCGATAATGCCAAGAATCCCGAGGTAATCTGCCGCTGGTTCGACAACGCGTTTGAATTGGAAAACGGCATCGGCTGCAACCGCGGCCCTGTGGGAACCGTCGTATTTAAAGAAGAGGACGGCTACCATGCCATCGATACCAAGACGCTCAGCGAGGAAGAACAGGAAAAACTGAGCTGGGGCAACCTGTGGCCGCAGTCCCTTCCCAAATATATGCCCTCCGGCTTCAAATACATCGAAGCAAACCCGCTGTATGATGAAAAGAAGGCGCTGGAAGAAGCCTACGAGCCGTACCTGACCAAAGAAACCGTTCCTTCCTTCTGGATCCCCCTCGACAAAATCGACCGGTATTCGGATATTGCCACCGCAATCAACGATTATTTCAACCAGCAGCAGGCCATGTTTGTATCCGGCGAGCTGGACATTGACGATGATACCCAGTGGCAGAATTATATTGACGGCCTTTATGCACTTGGCCTGGAGGACTGGATGGAGGTCCGCGGGGTTGAAAAGGTAGCGGAATAAAGGAGAGCCTGCAAAGGCGGCAGGGAGAAAAGGCATATTACCGTAAAAAAGTAATATGTCCTTTTCCGGTCAGCAAGAAAAAACCGGAGGAAACAGAATATGATGCAGGAATGGTTCAAAAAGGCCAGGCTGGGGATTTTTATCCATTACGGAATCTATGCCGTGGGAGACGTATCGGAGTCCTGGTCCTTTCATAACGGAAATATTTCCTATGAGGATTACATGAAGCAATGCGAAGGCTTTACCGCTTCCCAATACGATCCCGCCGCGTGGGCGGCGCTTTTTGTGAAGGCGGGGGCGCAATATGTGGTGATGACCGCAAAGCACCACGACGGGATGGCTCTTTTTGACACCCGGTACAGTGATTTAAGCGTGGTGAAGAAAACGCCGGCGGGAAGAGATCTGATCCGGGAATACAGCGATGCCATGCATGCGGCGGGGCTGAAAACAGGAATTTATTTTTCCCTGATCGACTGGTCGGATCCCCGCTACCGGAGCGTATATCCGGAAGGGATGAAAAAGGAGGACTGCCGGAAGGATATTTACGGATCCCCCGCGGGAGGGGAAGAGGATCCGGATGCCTGGGAAGAATTCCTGCGGTTTAACGACCGGCAGCTGGAAGAACTCATGACGGGTTATCAGACCGTGGATCTTTTGTGGTTTGACGGTGACTGGGAACGCAGCGCCGCACAGTGGCGGATGCCCCGGTTCCGGGAATATCTTCATTCCCTGAATCCCAACGTGGTCTTAAACTCACGGATGCAGGGCTATGGGGATTATGAGACGCCCGAACAGGGAATCCCTATTTACGGGCCGGAAGGGGAATGGGAATTCTGTACCACCATAAATGATTCCTGGGGATACCGTCCCAGCGACAATGCCTATAAAACGAGCGGTCAGATCATCCGTATGTTCTGCGACTGCATCACGCTGGGAGGCAGGCTCCTGCTGGACGTAGGCCCCAAAGAGGACGGGACGCTGGATGAGCGCCAGGAAAAAGTATTGCTGGATCTGGGAAGCTGGATCCATGATCATGAAGAAGCGGTGTACGGAACCGGGAAGGGCCTGAGCTATCATCAGTTCCTGGGAGGAAGCACGATTTCCGGGGATCAGGAAACGCTGTATTTAATCGTGTATGACAAACCCCTGGAAACCGTGTGCGTAAAGGGACTGAAAACACCGGTAAAGCGGGTGACGGTGCTGCACAGTGGGGAAGAGCTGTCCTTTCGCTATACCGGCGCCCTGCCCTGGAGCGGGATTCCCGGAACCCTGTGGATAGGGGCGCAGCATATGCAGCTGCATCCCTTTGCAACCGTGCTGAAGGTGGAGCTGGAAGGAAAAATAACCTATAATCTGGGACATGGAGAGGCGGTAACGAACAATGACTGAGAAGGAAAAGCAGGAAGAAACGGTGCAGGAGGGTGTACATAATTACAGCGCCGCAGATGCCTATGTGTGGCCGGAGGACCCGAAGGTGCGGCAGAAGCTGGAGTGGTTTCAGGATCAGAAGCTGGCGCTGATGATGCACTGGGGGCCTTATTCCCAGCTGGGGCTTGTGGAGTCCTGGGCCTTATCGGATGCCGACGCGGAATGGGCGAGAAAAGGTGTGGACTGGGAGGCGAGCGGGGAAGAGTTTAAAGAACAGTACTTCGGTTTAAACAAGACCTTCAATCCCATCCGGTTTGAACCTGAGAAATGGGCGGATACGGCGGCGGAGGCAGGAATCCGCTATCTGCTGTTCACCACCAAGCATCACGACGGCTTCTGCATGTGGGACAGCCGGTATTCCGATTACCGGATTACCGCGGAGGACTGTCCTTTCCATACCCACAAATATGCGGATATCTGCGGGCATTTATTCGAAGCCTTCCGTAAAAGAGGGATCGGGATCGGCGCCTATTTTTCCAAAGCCGACTGGCATGCGGACAGCTACTGGAAAAAAGGCTGCGCCAGGGGAGAATATATGTGGCGCGGCCCTTCCTATGATCCGTCTGCATACCCGGAGGAGTGGGAGCGGTTCGTGACGTTTACGCAGAACCAGATCAAAGAGCTGGCCGGCCGGTACGGAAAGCTGGATATCATGTGGTTTGACGCGGGATGGGTATGCCCGCAGTCCGGCCAGGATATACGCCTGGGCGAGGTGATAGAGGAAATACGCGGTTGGCAGCCGGGAATGCTTTGTGCGGACAGGACGGTGGGCGGGCCGTATGAAAATTATGTTACACCGGAGCAGTGCGTGCCGGATCGGCCTCTCGGCGTGCCGTGGGAAAGCTGCATTACGCTGGGAACCTCCTTTTCCTTTGCCTATGAGGATACCTATAAAAAGCCCAGGGAGCTGCTGCTGCTGCTCATTGACATCGTGGCTAAGGGCGGAAACCTCGCCATTAACGTAGGCCCGCAGCCTGACGGCAGACTGCCCGCAGGGGCGGCGGAATCCCTGAAGGGTATGGGGAAATGGCTGAAGGTATACGGCGATGCCATTTACGGCACACGGGTATGCGCTCCCTATAAGAAGGGGAATATTGCCTTTACCCAAAAGAACGGAACGGTCTATGCGCTGGAGCTGTTCCCGGAGGAGGATTCCCCGGTCCCGGAGGAGGTATGGATTCCCTGGGACGGGGAAGTGGGGAGGGTGACCCTGCCGGATTCCGGGAAAGAGGTCTCCTTTACCGCAAAGCAGGGAGGCCTTCTTGTTGCCATGCCTCCTGCACAGGAAAAAACGGCACCGATAGCCAGAGTATATGCACTGCAAAGGGAAGAAGGAGCAGAGAGCTGATGAATAAGATAATAGGATATGTAGGCACCAGGGATCTGGCAGGGATGCGGAATGCGGATATCCGCAGCCTGGATGTGATCAATATCGCGTTTGGACAGGTGAAGGATTCCCGCATGGTGTGGGAGGAAACCGGCGCGAAGGAAGCGCTGGAAAGAATCCGCGGGATTCATCCCGGCATAAAGATCCTGCTTTCCGTTGGCGGCTGGGGAGCCGATGGGTTTTCCCAGGCGTCCCGCACCGGGGAAGGAAGGGATAACATGGCGCGCAGCGCCGCGGAACTCGTTCAGGAATACGGGCTGGACGGCATTGACATTGACTGGGAATACCCGGGTACCTCTCTGGCGGGCATCGGTTCGGATCCGGAGGACAAGGAGAACTTTACACGGCTTCTCCGGGCGGTCAGGGAAAAGCTGGACCGTGCGGGAAACGGGTATATGCTCACCATCGCGGCCGGAGGGGACACGTATTTTACGGCGCAGACGAATATGAAGGAAGCGATCCGGTATCTGGATTATGTCCAGCTGATGGCCTATGACCTGCAGGGCGGTTTCCAGAAGGTGACCGGTCACCATGCGGCTCTCTTTTTCGGCAGAAGGAACCTGTCCGACGCCTGTGCGGATAAAGCGGTAAGGCTTTTTATGGAAGCGGGGGTTCCCGCAGAGAAAATCGTGCTGGGCATCCCTTTTTACTCCAGGAAATGGGAAGATGTGAAGGGCGGCGGCACCGGGCTGGGACAGGAAGCCCTCACCGTGGGAGGTTACGGGCCGGACTATGGGGAACTGACAGCATCCTATATCGGAAAAAACGGGTACTGCCGCTATTGGGATGAAGAAGCAAAGGCTCCCTACCTGTTTGACGGGAAAACCTTCATCAGCTATGAAGATCCGGTATCCATCACGGAAAAAATAACTTATTGCCGGGAAAAAGGCTTGTACGGAATCATGTATTGGGAATATAAATGTGACTCCGCCGGTGTGCTGACAGGCTTCATCCGCGGGAAAATGGACAGACTGGCGGAAGAAAGGCGGAAGTAAGGAATGGTATCAGCGCGCTTTCAGGAATATGCCCTGAAGAAATATGCAGAGAGAGAAGACTTTTACGCCCCCCTTCGGGAGGAGATCGAAAACGGGCTTTCCGGCTGTACCGGCGATGAGGCGGTCTGTATGAAGTTCCTCTATGGCACCATGCCGGTGCGGGATGCCGGAGAATATGATTTTTCCACCTTTCTCGGTTTTGTGCGCCATGCCCTGTGGCTGCGGGAACATGTGAAATGGTGCAGGGAGCTGCCGGAGGATATTTTTGCGGACTATGTTCTGTCTTACCGGGTTAATAACGAGGGTATCAGTGACTGCAGGGCCTTTTTCTATTCTCGGATCCGGGACAGGATCGACGGCCTGGATCCGGCGGAGGCGGTAAAGGAAATAAACTACTGGTGTGCGGAACATGCGGCATATGAGGCGACCGACGAACGAACGGCTTCCCCTCTGACGGTGTACCGTTCCGGGAAGGGCCGCTGCGGGGAAGAATCGGTGTTTGCGGTTACGGCTTACCGGAGCGCAGGCATCCCGGCCAGGCAGATCTATACGCCCCGCTGGGCGCACTGTGACGATAATCATGCCTGGGTGGAGGTGTATATCCGCGGCACATGGTATTTTCTGGGCGCCTGTGAACCGGAGGAGGTGCTCAATAAAGGATGGTTTGCCGAACCCGCCAGCCGGGCCATACTGATTCACAGCCGGGCCTTCAGTGATTTTTCCGCCGGGACGGCGCAGGAAAGCCGGGAATGGAGCATACGGCCGCGGCAGAACGGGGACGTCGAACGCGGCGAGTTCCTGTATAAGGACGGAGCGGTGGTATATTACAACAATACGCCGGCGTATGCCGGAACGTGCCGCCTTGGGATCACGGTTACGGATGAGCAGGGGCGGCCCTGCGGATATGCGGGCGTGGCGGTGGAAATCCTGAATATGGCCGAATATTACCCTGCCGCCGTACTCACCGCCGACGGACAGGGAAGGGTTGAAATCACGGTTGGAAGGGGAACGGTCAGCGTGCGGGCGTGGAAGGACGGCCGGTTTGCGGAAACCCTGGCGGCCCTGCCGGAGGAAACGGAAATCAGGCTGACACCGAAGCTTTCGGCTGCGGAATCCGATTGGGTGCCGGATATATGGGAACAGGAAGAATGGATACCTCCGCAGGAATATCCCATGCATCCCGGCATACAGACGGAGGAGCAGAAGCGAAGAAAAGAACAACGGTCTGCCGAAGCCGCCATATCCAGGGAACGCCGTTTTGCCGCTTATTATAAAGAAGAGATAGCGGCACAATATCCGGAAGAGGCTTCTATGCTGCGCCTTGCGGGAGAAAATTTTGAAGAACTTCACGCATTCCTCAGCCAGGACGGCAGGGAGGAGAGAAAGCGCCTGCTGCATTCCCTTTCGGTGAAGGACTATAAGGATCTGAAGAAAGAAATACTGGAAGATCATCTCCTGTGCGAAAGAGGGGACTTGCCGGAGGATATCTATGTACCATACGTTCTGTGCCCCAGAATCGGCAGAGAAGAGCTGACTGCCTGGCGCAGCTATATCCGGGCTTATTTTACAGAGGCGGAGAAAAGGGAATTCCGGGAACATCCCGTCAGGATCCGGCAATATATACAGCAGAATATCCGGTATGAGCCGGAACGGGATTATGCATCGCTTTGCGCAACACCAGTAGGCTGCCTGAAACTGAGACATGGAAGCCCCGAAGCGCAGAAAATCCTGTTTACAGCCATATGCCGCAGCCTGGGCATTCCGGCAAGACTGAACCGTGCTTCCGGGGAAGCGGAATATTGGACGGGGGATGCCTTTGCAGCAGCGGTATGGACAGAGAACAAGGTTGAGGATGCTGTCGGAAACAAAGCCGGCAGGAAGGCCGGAGGGGAAATCAGGAAGGTAACCGGAGGAGAAAACGGAAACGGCGCCGGAAACAGCCAGCCGGCGCTCGTGCTTACGGCAAATGACGGCAGCAGCTGGACATATTATCACAACTGGACAATCGGCAGGCTGGAGGGTACCTGTTTTCGTACCCTGGATTATGAAGGCTGCCGGCCGGAAGGAAATTCGCTGCGTCTGGATCTGGGAAAAGGCATTTACAGGCTGCTTACCGTCCGGCGCAGGACGGACGGGAGCCAGTGCGTTTTCCGCAGGACGTTTGTCCTGGAAGCGGGGGAAGAGAAACGCATAAAGCTGGAATGGCCGGAAGACGGGAAGGGGGGAACGCTGCGAAGTATTCCTCTGCAGGATTTTGCCCTGAAGGAGGAAAACGGGAAGGCTGCGGTGCTCTCCGGCCTGACGGCGGACGGGACGGCGGCCCTGGCCTTCCTCGGCCCGGGAGAAGAACCGACGGAGCATGTGCTCAATGAGCTGCTGGACTGTGCGCCCCGGTGGAACAAGAGCGGCCCGGGACTGGCGGTGATCCTTCGCAGCCCGGAGGAGTTGGAAAACAGGACGCTGCAGAAGGTGCTGGACAGCATTCCCGGTATCCGCGTATACGTCGCCGGGCATGAGGATCGGGAAAAAGCGGCGGAAAGCATGGGGGTGGATAAGGAAAAGCTTCCTGTGCTGATCCTTGCGGAAGACGGGCCGGCCGGAATATACGCCTGCGCCGGCTATCATGTGGGGAGCGTGGAGCTTATGCTCGAGATAACACAGCGGCGCAGGAAAGCCAATACCCCGTTGTAAGCCAAGGGGACGCCAAAGGGGCAGCGAAGCAATAAAGGAGCAGGAAATGATATCGGTTGTAAAAAAGAAAAACGAGACCTATTCCATCGATTTTGTATGGGAAAAGGATGCCCATATCCGCAGCTACAGGATGGGGCTGGAGAAGGTTTTTGAAGGAAAATACCTGGAAACCATGCTGGTGCCGCTGCGCGGCCAGGCCGTGCTGCTGGCAGGCTGCGGCAAAGAGGAAGAGCTGGGGCTTTTACAGGTGAAGGAAATAACGGCCGCTGTTTCCCGGCGGTGTAAGGAATTGCATATCGGGGAGATTTCCCTGGATCCCGGTTTTTTTGTAAAGAAGCTGGGGAAAAAAGCGGTTACGGCTGTGGTATTAGGGCTGGGTCTGGGCGGCTATTCTTATACATATAGGAAAACGGAGAAGGATACCGCTTCGGACTGTAATTTCCAGCTGGAAAATGGGGAAGGCTTTGCGGACAGCCTGCAGGAAGGACGGGAGCTTTTAAACGGGATCCTTTTTGCCAGGGATATGGTGAATACGCCGGGCAACCATTTGCGCCCTATGGATTTTGCAAGAAAAATTACAGACTACGTGGACGGCGGCGATGTGGAAACGGAATTGCTGGTATACGGACAGCTGCGGGCTTTGCGGCTGGAAGCGCTTTATGGCGTGGGAGGCAGCAGTGAATATCCGCCCTGCCTGCTTATCCTGCGGTACCGGGGCGCTCCGGGAAGCGGCGATATTTATGGACTCATCGGGAAGGGGATCACCTGTGATACGGGAGGCTATTGTTTAAAAGAAAGCTCCTCCATGGCAGGGATCAAAGGGGATATGGCAGGAGCCGCCGCGGTGGCCGCCGCCGTTCATGCGGCAGCGGCGAGAAAGCTTAAGGTGAATATCACGGCATGCCTGCCGCTGAGTGAAAACCGGATTTCCCAATCGGCGCTGCTGCCCGGCGATGTCATCACCGGTTATTCCGGCAGGACCATAGAGGTGCTCAATACGGACGCGGAGGGCCGGCTTGTGCTGTCGGATGCGATCAGCTACGGGATCCGCAGGGAAGGCATTACCAAAGTGCTGGACATCGCCACCCTGACAGGCGCTGCGGCGCAGATGCTGGGGAATACCATCGGAGGAACCATGTCCGACGACGATGCGTTTTATCATATGTTTGAACGGGCGCAGACCTGCTCGGCAGAGCGTTATCTGCGGCTCCCGTTTGGAAAAGAGCATGAAAAAATGATAGACAGCGATGTGGCGGATGTCAAAAATATCGGAGGCGGATGCTGCGGGACGATTACGGCCGGGCTTTTCCTACGCAGATTCTGTGAAGGTAAGCCCTGGATCCACATGGACATTGCAGGAACCGCATGGTGCGGGACTCCCACCTATGCCTTTGAAAGCAAAGGGGCAACCGGCGCGGGCGTGACAACGCTGTATTATCTGCTGAAGGAGGCGCAGCTATAATCGGAAGCCGTACGGCAAACACATTGATATAAAAAGGGCGGAACTAAAAAAGCCGGGCAGGAATGCCCGGCTTTCTAAACCTATCGAGGAAGCGGCCTTTTAGTTGGTATCATGACAGGAAACGGACATGCATCATAAAATAAACTGATTTATAATACGCCGCCTGTTGAGGAACGGAATATAGTCTGGGAAGAAATATAGACAATTTCCGGACGCGTGTCGGGATGTTCGATGCGGTATAAAATCTGCAGGGCAAGCCGAAGCCCGATATCCTGGTTGAATACCTGCACGGTAGTCAGTTCCTCTGCCAGAGGGCTTTCCATATTTCCGTCAAACCCGGATACCGCAACGTCCTCCGGTATCCGCAGCCCGCGTTTTAACAAAAGCTGCATCAGAAGGCAGGCCACGTAGTCGCTCACACAGACAAAAGCGTCCGGCATGAAGGGAAGGGTATTGAGAAAAGCATCGATTTCTTCTTTATGCGTATCGGTTCCGATGGAGCCGGTGAGGGACAGCTCAGGACAGGGCGAAAGACCGTGACGTTCCAGCGTTTTGCAGAACCCCTCGTACCGTTCGTAATTGGACTGTGCATAACGGATGTCCCCGATAAAGCCGATTTTAGTGCGCCCCTGCTTCAGCAGATGCTCCGTAATCTCCGAAATGCTGCTGCTGTTTTCCATCAGAATCAGATCGCCGTTCAGCGAGGAGGGCGGAACAGATGTGGCGGTATCCAGAAAAACCTTGGGAACGGGAGCCTCTGACAAAAGGCGGATCAGCTGCTCGTTATATACATTCATGACAATAATCCCATGTGTATTTCCGTTTACCAGGGAGTCGGGCAGCGTATAATCCCTGTCAATGGCAGAAGGCAGATACGTATACATCAGATTGACCTTATGAAAGGATAGCTCCTTTGCAATCTGGTGGATAATATTCATCCAGAAAATAGAAGATTCCGGCCGGCAGACGGCAACCGCAATATTAACCGGAGGCGCGGCAGTCTCCGGTGACGGGGGAAGGAAAGCGCATTCCGGGAATTCATAACCCAGTTCCTGCGCTTTTGCAAGAATCTTCCTGCGCAGGCTATCGGAAACACCTTTCTGACCGCTGAATACCTTCCAGACAGTGGTGCGTGATATACCGAGGGAATTGGCAATATCCTGCAGTGTGACCTTTTTCATAACCATACCAATCTGCGCGCTGCGCTGCGCGCCAAAAGCAGAAAAAGAAACGGAAGCCGGACCGCATTATTACAGCTTCCGATAAGCTACTGTTCACGGCAGCAGGCAAAGGCCGTGAACAATAACGGCGATACCGGTAAAAGACAGGCTTGCAGAAGGAGGAACCAGCCTGTTCCAGTTATATTATTATAGCATTATACAACGTATTTTTTCAATGGAATGTTTGGCTTACCCGTATCTGGTTAGAATGATAGAAAATAGTAACTATTCGGCGGTGACAGAATCCTTATTCCTGTAACCGAAAAAGCCGGGCAGGTGGATGTGTTACGCCTGATTGGCCCAATAAGAAAGGAGCTGTGATACTTATGTCGGGAAATACGGATAAGATTCATACGATTTATTTGGCAGGAGGATGCTTTTGGGGACTTGAGGCTTATATGAAGAAACTGCCCGGGGTCTTGGATACGGCTGTGGGTTATGCCAATGGGGCTACGGAAAATCCCACCTATGAGCAGGTATGCAGCGGCAAAACGGGCCATGCAGAAACGGTGAGGGTGGATTATGACAGGACCTGTATCTCTACAGTACGGCTTCTGGAAGGGTTTTTCCATGTAGTGGATCCCACCAGCGTGGACAGGCAGGGAAATGACAGGGGGAACCAATATCGTTCCGGCATTTATTATGTGGAGGAAGCGGACCGGGATATTGCGGAAAAGGTACGGGAGGAGCAGGCGCGGAAAAATACACGGCCTGTGGTGACGGAACTGCTTCCCCTGGCGGCGTTCTGGCCGGCCGAGGAGTACCACCAGGATTATCTGGATAAGAACCCGGGCGGTTACTGCCATATCAATTTAAACAGGGCGGAGGAGTTCATCAGGGAGAAGGAAGGGGAAAAAGATGACCTTTTCCGCCGCATCCGGGAAGCGGTTTATCCGGTGCCGGAGGAGAAAGAACGGAGAGAAAAGCTGACCGGGATCCAATATGAGGTGACACAGAAAAACGCCACGGAACGGCCTTTTACAAATGAATACGCCGGTAATTTTGATAAGGGGATTTATGTGGATGTGGTTACGGGGGAGCCTCTGTTTTCTTCGGAGGATAAGTTCGAATCCGGCTGCGGCTGGCCCAGCTTTTCCCGGGCTATCATCCCGGACGTCCTGAAGGAAAAAAAGGATACCAGCCATTTTATGGTGCGCACGGAGGTACGCAGCCGTGCGGGGGACAGCCATCTGGGGCATGTGTTTGAAGACGGCCCGGAGGAACGGGGCGGGCTGCGTTATTGTATCAACAGCGCTGCCGTCCGCTTTATCCCGTTTGATAAGCTGGAAGAGGAGGGCTATGGATATCTCCGGCAGCTATTTGCGTAAACTCCATGCCCGGTTCGCCGGGCGGCGCCAGGCAGGGAGTATCCGTTTACTGAAAGGGAGCCTGCTTCAAAACATGGCCTATACGGGAAATGCCTTCTCTGATTTTATCTTCCGGGGTATTGGAAAAGTTAATCCGGAGCGTGTTCTGCCTGCTTTTGCCCGGAAAAAAGGAATAGCCGGGCACGAAGGCGACATTCCGGGCGAGGCAGCTTTCCAGGAGCCTGACCGTGTTAACGGATTCCTTTACTTCCACCCACAGAAAGAGGCCGCCTTCGGGCCGGGTATAAACCGTGTCCGCAGGGAAGCAGGTGTTTATGGCATCTATGGCGGCGTCACGCCGCTTCCGGTAGACTTCCCTTATTTTAGAAATATGGGCATCGATGTCATAGTGCTCCATATAAGTGGAAATCACAATTTGGGCGATGGTGTTGCATTGCAGATCGGCCCCCTGTTTTACCAGCACATAGTTGCGGATAACCTCCGCATCCCCCGCAATCCATCCGATCCGGTAGCCGGGACAGAATATTTTAGAGAAGGTACCCGTGCATACGACGCTTCCGGACCGGTCGAAGGATTTCACGGAGGGTAAAAAATCCCCTTCATACCGAAGTTCGCCATAGGGATTATCTTCGATGACCACAACCTGGTATCGGGCGGATAGTTCGGCGATCTTCTTTCTGCGTTCCAGACTCCAGGTGCGTCCTGTGGGATTCTGGAAATTGGGGATGATGTATAGCAGCTTTGCACGGGGGTAGTCCTCCAGCGCTTTTTCCAGGCTTGCCGGGAGCATTCCTTCCCCGTCGGTTTCTATTTCCACGAATTCGCAGCCATAGGCCTTGAAGGCACTGATGGCAGCCAGATACGTAGGGCTTTCGCACAGCACCACATCCCCTTCGTCCAGAAATACTTTTCCGGAGAGATCTAGGGCCTGCTGGGAACCGTGGGTTATCATGATGTTATCCTCACAGAAGGAGGTGCCCAGCTGGGTATTCATGCGTTCCGCGATCCATTTCCGCAGAGGCTGCCAGCCTTCCGTGGTGGAGTATTGCAGGGCCTGGCCGCCGCAGTGATCCAGGACATAGTTGTTTACCTCCCGGATTTCTTCGATGGGGAAAAGCTCCGGGGCGGGCAGACCGCCTGCGAAGGAGATTACCTCCGGTTTTTCCGTCAGCTTCAGCAATTCCCTGATTTCAGACGCTTCCATGTTTTCCATACGTTTTGCATATTTGTATACCATTTTGCTTGCTCCTTATAAAATAGGGTTGATTTCATGGGCTGCAGGCCACATTTCCTCTTTCTGCATCCGTATAAGTTCCTGGATGCCATTACATAAAATCCGTACGCCTTCTGCGATCCTGTTTTTCGGAGGAAACGTATAATTCAGCCGGATGTGGCTTTCTCCCTTTTGCCCGGTCAGATAGGAAGGCATCCCGGGCAGGATGGCAACGCCTTTTTCCGCCGCTTTGGGAGCAAGAACCTCTGCGGAAAGGCCATCGGGCAGTGTGCACCACAGGTAGTAGCCGCCGGAGGGGATATTCCAGGAAAGTCCGGGCGGTGCGTATTTGCTTAAAGCACCGGTCATGATGTTTCTTCGTTCCTCATATTCCCTGCGGATAAGGGACAGATAGTCCGCCATTCCGCCTCCGGTCAGAAAGCGCTCCACTATCTGCTGCGAGACACAATTGGTATGCAGATCCATGAGCTGGCGGATGGTGCAGAGTTTCTGTATCAGTTTCTTATTGGCGCAGATCCAACCCAGCCGCAGGCCGGGGGAAATGGTTTTGGAGAAGGTGGAAAGGTACAGGACACAGCCGTTTGTATCCATGGATTTTAAGGGGGAAAGCGGCTGCCCGTCAAAATAGAGTTCTCCGTACGGGTCGTCCTCTACGACCGGAACGCCGTATCCGGCGGCCATTTCCAACAGCCGTATCCGCTTGGGCAGGCTCATGCAGATACCGGAAGGATTATGGTAGGTGGGCATGGTGTATAGGAATTTGGGCCGGTACCTGGATAAGAGCTGTTCCAGGATATCCATGTCCATCCCGTCCGCTTCCATGGGAACCGCCATCATTTTTGCCCCGGCCGCCCGGAAACTCTGTATAGCGGGAAAGAAGGACGGTTCTTCGAGCAGGACGATATCCCCCGGGTTGAGGAACGCTCTGGCAATGAGATCGATACCCTGCTGGGAACCGGACAAAACCATGATTTCAGAGGGCTGGCAGAAGCAGGATCGCTTTTGCATGTAGGAACTGATCGCCTTGCGGAGAGAGGAAAAGCCTGCCACAGGGGAAACAAGCAGTTCCTTTTGTCTGGATAGCATTTCCTTTTCGATTCCTTCAAAGGCCTGTACGGGCAGATTTTCAAAAGAGGCAATTCCCGCCGCGAAAGAAATGACGTCCTTTTGGTTGGCTATTTCCAGATATTTGTTCACATCAAAAGGATCATGGTTTTTCACATAATCACTGTACAGATACTCCCAGATCGGTTCCTTCGGATAGCCGGTTCTGCCCGGCCGGCCGTTTTCCGCCGATACGGCGACGGTACCCCGGCCTACATGGGAAGCCATCAGCCCGTCGGCCTTCAGTTCCTTGTAAGCGTTCAGTACAGTCGTGCGGTTGACGCCCAGCGCATCTGCCAGCTGACGTTCCGAGGGAAACGGGAAGCCGCCGGGAATTTCGCCGGAGGTGATCTGTGCCTGTATCTGTTCCGCAATCTGCTTATACAGCGGTATTTTTTTCTTTTTATCAATCTGAATTTTCATATTTCCTCCAATTGGTTCGAACCAATTTCAGTATGAACGCAATCTAATCGGTTTTCAACATCCAATTTGGATTATATTTTTACAGCCAATTAAATACTCCATCTGGCCGGATGGAGTATAAAGGCCCCGGCAAAAATTGCCGGGGCTGGGAAATGGAAGAAGAAGATTAATCAAAATGGTAAATTACTATTTCACTGGCAGTGAAAACAGAACCGTCCCAGGTTCCGGTGGCTATCATGCTCCTGCCGACTTCCAGGTCGGCAGCGGTTGCTTCGCTGTCGGTGCAGGTGATGCCCATGTCAGAAGAGGAACGGATAATAAAAACAGTTTCCTCCGAATATCTGACTTCAATAGAATCCGCAGGATCCGGATTGGCAGGACTTACTGCCAGCAGGCCGTCTTCTCCCAAATCCTCATAATAGGTTTTGCTGACTTTAAAGCTGGAGGCATCGATTTCCATGATTGATCCGTCCAGTTCCTCATGGGAGGCAGGCGCCGCAGTGGGGGGTTCAGAAGCGGGCGCCGTTTCCGGGGCCGCATCCCCGGTATCGGGAACGGAAGCGTTATCTCCGGCCTCTGCGGTATCTCCGGCAGCGGCAGCAGGGGACGCTGACTCTCCCCGGTTTGCTGTGGAGGCGGCTTCTGTGTCGGCTGCGGAACCGCAGGCTCCTAAAACCATAGCACATAACAAAACAGCCGTCAGCAGCATCTGTTTTTTCCTTCCGGTCTTTTGCTTCTCTTTTTTCATTTGTAGGATTCCTCTCTTTCTTGATGGTTGCTTCAAGAGGTATCATAGCAGTTGAATCTCTAAAGAATTTCTAAGAAAACAAAACGGCACAAGAACGGTTCCGTTTTGGAAGCCCCGGCTATTTCTTATTTTTCGGCACTTTTATCGGGCTTTTCTTTTCCCATTGCCATGTGATATAGAAGGGATCCTCTCTCCCGAGTTCTTTTAGCTTCAGCCGTTCTTCGAATAGTACGGCCTGGGCGTCCTTAAGGGAAGTCATACCCAGTACGGCCTGCATAGAAGCTTTGACCTCGGCGGGGATATCCAGCAGCAAAGGGATAAAGGTAAACGCAAAGCCTGTCACGGCCTGGATACCTCTGGCTTTCAAGCGGCTTTTGGCTTTCTCCAGTTGTACCTGCATGCCGGCATGCGCGTTTTCCAGTGTTTTGTATTTTTTCTCAAAATCCGCACAGCCATTTTTGCACGATATAAGAAAATCATACATAGAAATCCGGTAATTCCTGTATTCCGCAGCGTATTTTTCAATAATATTCAGATAATCATCCGTATTGGCCCCATAAAGCCAGGGGAAACGGACTAACAGCCGATCCACGCTTTTCGATTCTACGAATACCCCGTTTTTCCCGAGGTAATCCGCCTCCATTCCGGGTCCGTATACACCGCCTAAGGCAGTGACTTGAAGCCCTGCGCCGTAGGACATATGTAATTGGAAGCTTTTCGGAAGCAGCGTGAAAACATCATTCTCTATAAGCTCTCTTCCGGTGAGTAAATCCCGGATAAAGGATTTCGGAATTGCATAGTTTGTGGAAACAACCCCTTCCGTAGTCCCGGCGGAGATGCTGTCCGACAAAATGATGGAGGACGGGAAAATGCACATATATTTCCGGGTTTCCAGGCTCATATTATCCGATACGAAACAGGCCCGGCTGCCGCCTTCCTCATTCATCCGCGCAGAATAGCTGTTATACTGATCTCTGGTAAGGTCATAAAAATCGGTAATCCAGCCTTTGCCGAAGTCATTATATATATTGGTGCTTGTGGTAACGGCGTCGCCTATATACCGGTTATCCAGATCCTCCGCCCGCCTTATGCAGCCCTGTTTTAAAAGATACATCGCCTGATCCATGTATTCCCTGTTTGTCATCGCATGCTCCTCCCTTCTGTATGTTTGCCGTACTTGTTATATGAGTAAGTATAGCATATCCGCTTCCCAAATACCGGATAATTATCCTTCCCGGGATTCCTTATTGCAGGAATGGGAAAAGGAGATTAATATGAAGGTATAGGCAGATATAACCCGGAAACAGATGACAAAAAGAAAGGAAGGAAAAGATGGGAATTATTGAAAAAATGAGGCTGGACGGAAAGAAAATTTTTGTTACCGGCGGCGCCAGGGGAATCGGAAAAAGCGTTGCCGCCGCTTTTGCGGAGGCAGGAGCGGATATTGCAATTGTGGATGTGGATATTGCAGAAGCAAAGAAAACAGCGGATGAGCTGGCAGATGCATATGGGAACCGTATGCTTGCAATTAAGGCAGATGTCACCATACCGGAAGAGGTTCATTCCATGACGGAACAGGTAGTGGGCACCTTCGGCAGGCTGGACGCGGCCTTCTGCAATGCGGGTATTTGTATGAACATACCGGCGGAGGAAATGACCTTTGAACAATGGAAAAAGGTCATTGACATCAATCTAACCGGGGTGTTTCTCACCGCGCAGGCGGCGGGCAGGGTCATGCTCCGGCAGGGCTTCGGTTCCATTATCAATACGGCGTCCATGTCGGCACATATTGTGAATGTTCCCCAGCCGCAGTGCGCCTACAATGCATCCAAGGCGGGAGTGATCCAGCTGACCAAATCACTTGCCGTGGAATGGGCAAAACGCGGTGTGCGCGTGAATTCCATCAGTCCCGGTTATATCGGCACGGAACTGACCCTGAATTCCCCCAGCCTGAAGCCCCTGATCGAACAGTGGAATGACATGGCCCCAATGGGACGCATGGGACGCCCGGAAGAGCTGCAGTCCATCTGCGTGTACCTGGCGGGAGATACCAGCACCTTTACCACCGGTTCGGATTTTGTGATTGACGGTGCGTTCACCTGCTTTTAAGGTAGCGCCAAAGGGCGGAATGTTCCGGCAGTAATATAACGCTATGTGCGCGCATCCCTCCGATGCTTACGAAGCGGGGATTTCTTCTGTACGGACATGCGTCCCGTCAGATATAAAATCCACGGCCAGCAGTCCGCCCTCTGAATAAAAAGCCTGTACATGGCAGGCCTTCAGCCGCCCCGCAATTTCTTCGTTCATGGATTTGGGGCTTTCCTCCTGATTACCTGTGATAATTCCGTAAGCCGGCTGAACTCTTTCCAGAAAATCCCGGCTGGTGGAATCTGTTTTTCCGTGATGCCCCAGCTTCAGAACATCAGCCTGCAGGGGGAAGCCGCTTTCCAACAGCTTTGCCTCTGCCTTTTTCTCCATATCCCCTGTCATCAGATATGAAGTATCCCCATAGCAAAAGCGTATTACCATGGAATTGTTGTTATCTTTTTTCTGATACACCTTATCAGGGATCCATATCTGCGCCAGGGCGGATCCCAGCTGCAGCGATTCCCCGCCAGCAAGCGCCACTATTTCAGCCCCATATTCTGCAGCCAGGGCAGGGACATCCACGGATTCATAGGTTACGGTATCCCTGCCGGACAGATAGATCCGTTCTGTGGGATATGCCGCAAGAATGGCTTCCAGGCTTCCCGTATGATCCTTGTGCCCGTGGGACAGGAAGATACCGCGCAGGGAGGTGACTTCCTTTTGGCGGAGAAGCCGGGAGATCTGCGGAAAATCCTCCGCCTTCCCGGTATCGCACATATAGTAGCCGTCCTCGGGGATATACAAAAGAAAAGCGTCCCCTTTGCCCACATGGATAAAGGAGAGGATCATCCGGTCATCTGCTGTTTCTTCCGTATGCGCTTCCTGATGCGAAGAAAGGGTGGGGTTTTCTTCAGCAGCATCTTTGGACAAAGCCTGTCCCCCGCAGCCGGAAAGAAGCAGCACGGCGGCAAACAGTATGACGGTCAATAGACAGGGTATCCCTTTGTTTCGGCAGTTATCTCCGGCAGCGCTCATAATCCCTCCTGTTATATTCCTGTATCCGTATTTTCTGTGTTTTGCAGGCAGTCTCCGAAAACGGCAAAGCCGATTCCGATTAAGCGGTAAGTGTTCCGATATATTCTATTGTAAAGGACGGGCTGCCGACTTTCAAGACAGCGGACATAAACTTTTGGAACAGTATCCATAAAATTACGTAAGGTTTCCTGCAAAAACATGGTACAATAGAAAAAGGAATTCAACAGAAAGGGAAGAAGAGAAAGGATGGACTACAGCTGTCTTATTGTGGATGATGAAGAAGTGATCGCGCAGACCACCTGCGAGTATTTTAATATGTTTGATGTCAGCTCCTATTATGTGACCGGTTATGAAGCGTGCCTGGAATTCCTGGAAGAAAACCGGGTGTCTCTCCTGCTTCTGGATATCAATCTTGACGGCAGGTCGGGGTTTGAACTGTGCAAGCAGCTGCGGCAGAGCCTGGATATCCCGATTCTGTTTATCAGCGCCCGCACCAGCGATGATGATATCCTGACGGCGCTCAACATAGGCGGGGATGATTATATTACCAAGCCCTACAGCCTGAATATCCTGCTGGCGAAGGTGAAAGCCATTCTGCGCAGGCAGGAGGGACAGAACGGCGGCCTGGCTGCCGGGAAGCCGGGGGAGGCAGGGGCTTTTATCGTGCTGGATCATGGCCGCAGGCAGGTACTTGTGGAAGGAAAACCTGTCGCTCTGAAAGAAATGGAGTATAAGCTGCTGCACTATCTGATGGAGCATCAGGGAAACGTGGTCACGAAAGAAGAATTATTTGAAAAGGTATGGGGAGACAGCTTTGTGGAGGAGGGCACGCTCTCCGTACATATCAGACATCTGCGCCGGAAAATAGAAAAGGATCCCGATTCTCTCCGGCGGATTAAAACGCTGTGGGGCGTGGGTTATGTATTTGAGGGGGAACGGTAATATGAAAAAAAGGTTTCTGCTGTTACCGATCCTGGTCTTTCTGGCCGGCTGTTTCTGGGCTGCCGGCGTTTACCGGATGCCGGCCGGCTGGGATAACGATATTATCCTGCTGAACCGTATCGCACAAGAAAGCGCCCGCTGCTGGGAAGATTTGCAGAAAGGGGAATTTCCGGATTACGGCGGTTCCTTCAGCGTGCTGGGGCTGGACGGAACCGTCCGCTACCGATCAGGGGAGGATGCTCCGGTTTCGGTGATGGAAGCCGTTTCCATGGGAAATCCGGTCCTGGATGTGGAAAAGGAAGGCGGGATTATCGGAAAGGTTCTTGTCTCCCGGAATCCGGGGGAGCTTCTGCTTGCCTACAGAAACAGGGCCGCTCTTGGCGTCCTGGCGGCTGCCGCTATATTTGCGCTTTGCACAGGGGGATGTCTGGCATTTCTGAATCATACCATTCTCAGGCCGTTCCGGAAGCTGGAGCATTTTGCGGCCGAGGTGGCCGGAGGAAATCTGGATTTTGCCCTGGAAAGAAATAAGAACAATATGTTCGGCGCGTTTACGGAAAGCTTTGACCTGATGCGGGAGCAGCTGAAGGAAGCCAGGGAAAAGGAATATCTGGCAAACCGGAACCAAAAGGAGCTGGTGGCCTCCCTGAGCCATGATATCAAAACGCCGGTGACCTCTATCCGGGTATCCGCCGAACTGTTGCTGGAACTGGAAAAAGAAGAGCGGCTGAAAGAAAAGCTCAGGATGATTTACCGGAAAACCGAACAGATAGAAGAACTGGTAACCAATCTGTTTTCCACTACGCTGCAGGATATGGAGCAGCTGACGGTCACCCCGGAAGCGGTATACAGCAGGGAGCTGGAACGGCTGATTCGCAGCGCGGATCCCCGGGAAAAGGTGCGGGCGGAAGGCATACCTGACTGCATGCTGTATCTGGATGAAATCCGGTTTACACAGGTGCTGTCCAATATTATCAGCAACGCCTGCAAATATGGGGAATCGGATATCCGGGTGGACACATCTCTGATCGACTCCCATCTGAAGCTGTATATCCGTAACAGCGGGAACCCGGTATCGGAAGAAGAGCTGTCGCTTCTGATGAATAAATTTTACAGGGGCAAGAATGCGGAGAAGGTGAGCGGCAGCGGTTTGGGGCTGTATATATGCAAAAAGCTGATGGAACAGATGCAGGGGGAAATATACTGCACCTGTTCCGGAAACGAATTTACCGTTGTTCTGATGATTAAGCTTATTTAGCGGCCTTCAGCCAGGTGATAGCAATAGATTTGCCCTCCGGGCCTGTGAGAAGTAATTTCCCGTCCAGGGGAAGGATAACAGTATCCCTTTCGTCGGTAAAGAGGGAAGAAGCCACACAAATGTCATTTTTATCATATACATAATATGCGCTTTGCCCGGGAAGGCGGATCCGGATTTCCTGCCCGGCGGCCTGATTCCCTAACCGGAACCATTGCGCAGTCTGTGCTGTCCGTATCCGTACGTCCTGCCGGGTAAGGTCGGGAATGGCTTTCTCTTCTATATACCTGCTGGCATCGGCCTGCAGGTATTCAACCCCCTTTGTCCTGTAAAAATGAAAATCGGCGGAGTCCCGTCCGGTCATGACCGGGAGATCCAGCTCACAGACCGCATTGTCGGCATCGGTGATCCTGCAGTTTTTATACAACTCCGAAGCCCCGGTGTATCCGGGAAATGCGGCGGAAAGCTCCAGCTTCATACAGGGCTGGCTGAGGTAAAAGTAGGAGTTGTATGCATCGTTTATCAGATAGTATTTTTCGCCGTCCCGTCCGTCCCACACCTTCTGTATGGCCCCGGGAAGTTTGTTTTCCTCTGTTTTTTCGGCAAAGGGCATGGCGATGGCGGATTCCGCCTTCCCGCCGGACAGGGAATAGGTGGTGCCCAGGATGTAGGTTTTTCCGTTGGATTCTTCCCGGAAATAAAATGCGGTAATGCCGCCGGTTCCCCCGGAGGCCTGGGAAAGGCCGGTGTAAGAGATGTATTTTCCGTCTGTGGAAACAAAATAGCCGTCTTGCGTATACCGGTATTCCTGTACCATATCGGCGTTGTTTTCTAGGGAAGTAATGCGTACCGTATCCTGTTCCGTAAATTCCAGCTTCCAGATTCCCGCAGAGTCATAATAGCCCGCATATTTTTTCAGTTCCTCCGGAATTGGTACGGAGGGCTGTGCGGTATCGATGGCGGGCTGCGCTGCCGCTTCCTCTTCTTCTTGCGTGATAAGACCCTCTTCCTTCAGGATTTCCAGAGCGAGTTCCGACGCCAGCTTCAGAGAAAGCTCCCCGCTTCCGCCGGAAGCGGTAACGCCGACGGACAGCTCCTGATCCGGGAGTACCAGCAGGCCCGTGCCGTAGTTTTTGGTATCCCCTCCCTTTGCCAGTGCGGTGATTCCGAACCGCCGGAAGGGGTATGCATCCACACTGTCCCAGCCCAGTCCGTAGCCGAAGTTGCTTTCTGCATCCTGCACGCAGATGGTATCCCTTTTGTATTCGGGAAATGCCATGGCCTGTACAGCTTCCCCGGACAGAAGCCCGCTTCCGTTCTGCGTGAAAAGCCGGGAAAACCGGCAGAGATCTTCCGCTGTGCTGTAAATCCCGCCTGCGGCAAGGCATTGCAGGTTTTCGTAAGGAAGCGGTCTGTCCCTATAATAAATGGAAGCTGTTGCTGTTAAAGACGGCAGCTCTTCGGGCATAAAGGTGTGGGTAAGACCCAGCGGACGGATAAATTCCTTTTGGATAAAGGCGGAAAAGCTCATCTGACTCACATGTTCCACGAGGATTTCCGCCAGAGTAAAGCCGTCGTTACAATAGACGCTGTATGCGCCGGGATCCGCCTTGAGGTGCCTGGATTTCAGGTTATTTAGCAAGGTGCTGTGATAATCGGTATGGGATTCCCCCAGTAAAAAGCAATCCCGGAAGGTGGTTCCGGGCAGCCCGGAGGAATGATTTAACAGCATGCGTACGGTGATCTGTTGATACCGTTCGTCAGCCATTTCAAATTCCGGGATATAGTCGGTTACGGGAGCGTCCAGCAGGATTTCGCCCCTGTCGGCAAGCAGCATCACGGCGGCGGTGCCGAACAGTTTGCTGACGGAACCGATCCCGTAAACCTCCTGTGTATCATCGGATGGGGCGGCCTGTGCCGCCGCGGGCCAAAAGAGCAGGCTGCAGCACAGGAGGAAGAACAGAAGGAGCCAGTGTTTTTTCATAAATATACCTCATATTTCTGTTATTTTTCAGAAGCCCGCTTCATTCCGTAAGAAGATCGTATACGGAAATCCCCTTTACCCGGCGGGCTTTCCAGGAGGAGAGCAGCCACACGTACAGAAACGTGAATAAAGCGGAGGCGCCCAGCAGATACGGATTGATATGGAACCTCGCCAGATCCAGCCCCATGTTTTGGAACAGCAGGCGAAGAAGGCTGTTGGCAAAAAGACGGCACAGCAAAATTCCGATCAGGGAACCGGCAGCCGCATTTACGGCCATGTTCAGGCGCACGATGCGGATGAGATCCCGGGTGGTATATCCCAGCGCCTTATAGATACCGAAGCTGGTTTTCTGCCGGCGGATCAGGGCGCTTACCGTAATGGAGACAATAGCGCCCATGACGAGCAGCATGACGGTGAGTACCATAGCCATCATTCCCGTCATTGTGGCGGCGTAGGAGGCCAGCTGGCCGTCCAGATATTCCTGCATGCTGCTGACTTCTTTAATCCGGATGCCGGCGGAACTGCCGGACAGGATCAGTTCTCCCCGCAGCATTACCGCATATGCGGCGTCGGATACGCCGTACTGATCCAGCATTTCCCTGATTTTTTCCTCCGCCCGCCTCCTGGCAGCGGCATAGTCAGCCTCCTCTTTTTCCGGGGAGAGGGAATCCTTCCCGGAGGAGGGAGGGGGATCTGCGGAAGATACCCCGTAGTCCGAAGTAAGCATATCGATGAAATCCTGACGCATGGAGTCCTCTTCCAGATAAATATCAATATTGGAAAGCCTGAAATAAGGATCCAGCCGTTTCATGCCTTCCAGGCTCATTAGCCCTTCTTTTCCGTTATTATTGGTTCCGATGAAAACGCCTGTGATCAGGTAATCTTTTGTAATTCCGTCCAGCGTTACGCTGACCGTATCGCCTGTCTCTTTGCCAAGCTTGCGCATCAGGCCCGAGGAAAGCGTGACTTCATTCCCGTATTGGGGAAAGCTCCCCTCCGTCAGAGTCAGCTGCTCCGTTTTGGAAAAGTCGCCGGTTATCACCCAGAAAATATCCTCCTCTTCAATGGCAGCCATATAAATGGCGGAAAGATTCGTTTTACGGACGCCGGGCAGCTGCCCCAGCTGTGTCTGAAGCGAAAGGATATCCGTGTGGGGAAGCGGTGTGACCTGGACATTCGCCACCTCTATTCCCGCCATTTTGGCGACGGCGGAAGTGTCATAGCCGAAGTTGGCATACAGCACAGCAGACAGGCTTACGGCAAAAGTGCCCATGGCGATCGCCGTGATGGTGGCGGTATTACGGCGGTAATCCGCAATACTATTTTTTAGGGCCAGGCGGGATACCACGCCGGAACGCCCTTTTCCCAGAGGAAAGAAATTCCTGTCGTAACAGAAGGTCTGCAGGCCCTTTCTTAATGCGGCAACCGGAGTCAGCTTCCGGATTTTAAAGGAGGCCGTAACAGCCGCCAGCGTGATCAGAATAAGGGTGACCAGCAGGGAAATAAGACAGCCGCCGGGGGTGGGAGTATAACGGAGGCGGATGCCGATCATGCCTTCTCCGTAATTCGTGACCGCAGGAAGCGCGGCCCGGGAACCCAGGATACCCAACACACCGCCGGCCGTACCAATAAGGGAAAATTCCGCTGTTTTGGAAAGAATGATCTGGCGTGTGGTGTAGCCCATGGCCTGGAGGCTTCCGATTTCCGGCAGGCTGTCCCCGATTTCTTCCTTGACTTTGAAAAAAACAGTTATAAAACTGATGGCACATATGACAAAGGCAATGGAAATCATCAGCATCATGGGAATGCTGATCAGGGAAAGCATATTGTCCAGCATCCCGTCGTAGGATATACAGGCAGCGCCTCCATACAGGCTCCCTACTTTATTATAATAATCAGTGGCCTCCAGAAAATCCTTCTTCAGTTCCCGGGACACCGACGCCTTATCCAGGCCGTCCGCCAGTCTGGCGGAAAGGGCCTTGCCTGCGCCGGCAGTTTCGTAAAGAACGGTAAACGCTTCCCGGGGCATGTAATATTTCATAAAGGTATAACCGGTGGTGCCCATGCAGGAGGTTTCAAAAAAACCGGCGACGCGGTAGGCATAATCGGTATTTTTATAAGTGAGGATATATTCGGCGCCTGTTGTGATACCTTCCGCTTCCATAACTTCAGGAAGGTAGATGGCCTCGCTGTCCGGTATGGAAGGATCCTGGCGGAGCAGAGTCACCGGCTCGATCTGCCGCGCATGATCCATATTAAAAATAATGGCGCCTGCCCGGGAGCTGTTATGATTGTTTTTTGTAATTTCCAGATAGATGATATCCTCTTTTTCTATCCATTGTATGCGTGCATCCTCCCGGAGGAAGGACTCAAAGGAAGCATCATATTTCGCCGCGTCCGATGCGGCAAAAAAATCAGGCCCCTGCAGCCTTTCGATGGAAGAGGTACAGGCTTCCTGCATTTGACCGCTCATGGTCAGCCCGAGATTTAAAAACAGGGTGGACAGCGCAGAGAGGAAGAGGAGAGTGGCGGCCATACCTTTTTTCTTTGCCAGGCTTGCTTTTGCCAGATGCAATAAAATCATGATTACCACCCCATTTCCCCGAGAAATTGCTGCAGTCTGCTTTGCCGGGCCGGATCGCCGGCCCGCCGGTACGGATCCAGTTCAAGTTCACCGCAGATACTGCCGTCTTTCATGTACAGAATCCGGTTCCCGCGCAGCGCGGTTTTCAAATCGTGTGTCACGGTAATGATACTCTGTCCTTTTCCATTCAGCTGTGTAAAGGCATCCAGGACCTGTTCGCTGGCAGAGGAATTAAGAGCGCCGGTCGGTTCATCCGCAAACAGGATTTTCGGACTGTTAATCAGGGCCCTGGCTATGGCGGCTCGCTGTTTTTCCCCGCCGGAAAGCTGATCCGGGTATTTCTTCCAATCCTGTTCGGACAGGCCGAGCGAACCCAGAAGCGCTGCAGCGCGTTCGGCTGTCTGCTTTTTATAAGCCCTGAAACCGGTGCGCGGTACGCGCGGCTCCTTGTTTTTAGGCAGCAGGCCGCTTGTAAGAACGTTATCCAGGACGTTCATATGATCAAGAAGATACATGGACTGGAATACAAAACCGCAGTTTTCCCGTCTCATCAGTGCCAGACTGTCGTTGCTCATATGGGAGAGATTCTCTTCCCCGAAGAAGATATCCCCGATAGTGGGCCTGTCCATACCGGACAGCGCATATAGCAGAGTGGATTTGCCGGAGCCGGAACGTCCCATTATTATGGTAAAATCCCCCTCCCGGATCTGCAGATCCATATTTTTTATTACATGCTGCTGCATCCCCCCGTTGGTGAAGGTCTTGCACAGCTTCCTTGTTTCAAGGATTATTCCCGCGGGTAACGGGTCAGCCGGAGGCACCTGTTTCGCACCGGCCGGAGCGGTGCGCAGACCCGATACCCTGTTGTTTACGTGTTCCAAATTTGATGCCCCGTTGCTTACAGCGGGGGCTTTGCCTTTTTTCATATGATTACTCCCTGTGTCTGTGTGGTAGTGTCAAGTCTGACACCCCGTTTTTTATTAAAAACCTTGTATTTCCAAGGATTACACCACTTTTAAAAATAAAAAAGCAATGACCTCCCCTTTTTTGGTATAATGTAGTCACCACAACCAAC
>OJIY01000141.1_pt1 | contig 48045 bp, 33 predicted proteins | sample 1596061 | NCBI WGS metagenome assembly OJIY01 (sample SAMEA4350111, study PRJEB24818) | metagenome | biome: human; feature: gut; material: faeces | place: Denmark | collected 2013-09 | reverse complement strand
CCAATAGAATGGGACAATTACAAGAAAGATACAAGAATTATCGTGAGCCTCAGAAGTACATGAAGGCTGGTGTGTACCCATATTTCCGCGCTATAACCAGTAAGCAGGGTACAGAAGTTGATATGGCTGGTCATAAGGTATTGATGTTTGGTTCAAACGCCTATACCGGCCTTACTGGTGACAAGCGTGTGATAGAAGCAGCCAAGAAAGCCCTTGACAAGTATGGTTCGGGTTGCGCAGGAAGTCGTTTCCTGAATGGTACTCTTGATATTCACGTGCAGTTAGAGAAAGAACTTGCCGAATTCATGCACAAGGATGACACGCTTTGTTTCTCTACTGGTTTCTCTGTTAATCAGGGAGTATTGGCCCAGGTGGTAGGTAAGGGTGACTATATTATCTGCGATGATCGTGACCATGCAAGTATTGTTGACGGTCGTCGCCTTTCTTTTGCCCGCCAGCTTCACTATAAGCACAACGATATGGAAGACTTGGAGCGTGTGCTGAAAGGTCTTCCCCACGAGGCAATCAAGCTGATTGTCGTTGACGGTGTGTTCTCTATGGAGGGGGATTTGGCCAAGTTGCCGGAGATAGTAGAACTGAAACATAAGTACAATTGCTCTGTCATGGTAGACGAAGCCCATGGTTTAGGTGTCTTTGGAAAGCAGGGGCGTGGTGTTTGTGACCATTTCGGACTGACTGACGAGATTGATTTGATTATGGGAACTTTCTCAAAGAGTCTGGCTTCTATCGGTGGCTTTATTGCCAGCGACAAAGATACCATCAACTTCCTGCGCCACACTTGCCGTACCTATATATTCAGTGCGTCAAACACTCCGGCAGCAACAGCAGCTGCTATGGAGGCACTTCATATCATCCAGGAGGAGCCCGAGCGCATTGAGCACCTGTGGGAAGTGACCAAGTATGCTTTGAATCGCTTCCGTGAAGAAGGCTTTGAGATTGGCGAAACCGAAAGTCCTATCATTCCGTTGTATGTGCATGATGTTGAAAAGACATTCCTTGTAACGAAGTTGGCCTTTGATGCCGGTGTCTTCATCAACCCTGTCATTCCTCCTGCATGTGCTCCGCAAGACACTTTAGTGCGCTTTGCTTTGATGGCAAGTCATACGAAGGAAGAGGTGGAGCGTGGTGTTCAGGCATTGAAGAAAATCTTTGTTGAACAGGGAATCATCAAGTAAAACCTTGTTTTTTACAATAGAATATAGAAGGGTTGCATGCTGCTGCAACCCTTTTTTGATGAAGGAAATTTGAAAAAGTATATATTTTATTTGGCTACGTGAAATAAAACTGCTACCTTTGCACTCGCAAAAGAGAGAAGCTTATAAAGCGGGGTGTAGCGCAGCCCGGTAGCGCTCCTGGTTTGGGACCAGGCGGCCGCAGGTTCGAATCCTGTCGCCCCGACTTTTAATTTCTTATTCTTGATGCAGCGGGGTGTAGCGCAGCCCGGTAGCGCTCCTGGTTTGGGACCAGGCGGCCGCAGGTTCGAATCCTGTCGCCCCGACGTGAAGACAATCTCAATTTGAGGTTGTCTTTTTTAGTTTATACCGAAAGAGAAAGGATGAAAGTAAAGAGATAAGAAAGTAAAAAGGGATGACTTTCTGTCTGTTTTTACTTTCTTATTCTTTTATCTTTTACTTTTCTTCATCCAAACTCTGCTGTTTTCTGCGATTGAAATACCATTTAAAGAGGAAATAGACAAAGGCAATGGCGACTGCAACCATGATGAAGAACTTGATATAATCGCCATATTCCATGATTTTATCGTTGAGTTGATCTTCCGGTACAGCAGAATGCAGATACCAACCGAGAGCTGCAAGGATGCAGTTCCATGCTCCGGCACCGATTGTTGTGTAGAGAAGGAATTGCCAATATTTCATTTTTGCTAATCCTGCAGGAATGGAAATAAGGTGGCGTATGCCAGGAATCAAGCGGCCGGTAATGGTCGCTGCCATACCATGGTCATAGAAATATTTCTCGCTTTTCTCGACTTTATGCTGATTGAGCAGACACATCTTGCCCCATTTACTGTTGGCAAAGCGATAGATAATCGGGCGACCTAAGAAGTGGCCGGCAAGGTAGTTGATGGTTGCTCCACAGTCTGCTCCAAGTGTAGAAAACAGGATAACGAGCCAGATATCTAAGTTTCCGCCTGCTGCATGATAGGCTGCTGGCGAAACAACGAATTCAGAAGGGACTGGGATAACTGTACTTTCAAGTAACATTAGTAGGAAAATCGTACCATAGTTGAGGTTTCCTAATAGTGTTGATAACCAATTCATGAGAAATTGTTTTTGTTGTTGATAAGATAATGATAGTAGTCTTCAGGCTCCATTTCATCAGGGAAATAAGGCCCCAAAACCAATTTTGCCTCTGCCGGAGTGTAGTATACTGCTTTCTTTACGGCTTCTTCATATTCCTGTTGATAACCTAACTCGAGGCAGCAGACGGCAAGATAGGGATAGACGGGAAGTTGTGTCCGCGTTGTCACTCCCGACATATTCTTGAGAATTTCGTAGGCAGAGTCGGCATAACCATTATCCAGAAATGACACCGCTATCTTCAAATACATCTCTGGAGTGTTTTTACTTTTGACCAAAGCCTCGTGGAAAATTTTAGCAGCCTTGCCCGTTTCCTGATGTTCGAGATACAGATGTCCACGAAGAAGTGACAGTTCAAACGGCTCGTTTAGCGGTAGGCCTTCGCATTTGTCAACATAGGCCAAAGCTTTATCAAGCTTATCTTGCTTGGAAAGGATATAGGCTATCTGTTCATAAATCTGCAGACGGAAATGGTCATTCTTCTGACAAAGTGACTCGGCTTTATAGAGGTGGAGAAGAGCTTCGTCGTTTTTCTTCATCTCGGCCAATACCATTCCTTTCATCATTTCGCCGTTGACCTCTTTCGGACAGAGTGCAGCGAACTTCTCAAAGCATTTCAGTGCCTCTTCATTCTGTCCCAAGGCAAAGAGTCCATTGCCCTTGTTGAGCAGGGCTTCAGCATCGTTTGGATTGATAGCTAAGGAGTATCCGCTGCTCGAAATGCTCTCAATGAACTTATTTTCCAACAGTTGTGTGGCGGCCAGATGGTTCCAGTGGGCTTCACAGAAGGGGTCTTTATCAATCAAATCTGTAAAGATGCGCTCGCTCTCTTCCAAGTGTCCAAGCCCCATTTCTATCCGTCCCATAGTTTCCCAATAGTCAGGGTCTGTGTCGTCTTCACATCGTTCCATCCATTGGTTGGCTAATTCAAATTCATCATAATCGGCAAACAGAATGGCCACTTCAATGAAATAACTGTCGAGTTCATCGTCTTCCACATCTGAAATATGGTCATACAGATACTGATTGGCTTCATCTGACAGTCCTTCTGTAATCTTGATTTCAGCTGTAGTGTAGTAATATTCTAAACAATCTTTGTCTGTAACGCATGCAAGATACTGCTTGGCGCCCTCAATGTTGTCTTCAATCATCCAGGCCATTCGTGCTCTGAAGACAAGTGGCAACACTGAACCGGGAAACAGACGGATGGCATAATCAATCGTTTCGATAGCCTCGGCAGTCCGTTGATTGCGGTCATAGTATTCTGCAATACTCGTAAGTACATCAGAGTCAAGATAGATTTCTTCTCCTGACCTGCGTGCTTCTTCATATTGCAGTAAAGCCTTTTGGAAAGCCTTGCTGTCGAAATGATCTTGCTTATTCAATGTTCTTGTATATTCTGTTCAGCCTGCTTAATTCTTATTATTCTGCTTTGCCCAGGTATCTTTCAGTCCAACGGTCTTGTTGAATATGAGGTGTTCTGCAGTAGAATCAAGGTCGGCCATGAAGTAACCGGTACGCTGGAACTGCAGATATTCACCCGGTTGTCGGCTTGCTGCATAGTCTTCAACGTAGCAGTTGGTATATGTTTTCAAGCTTTCCGGGTTGAGCAGCTCACGGAAATCACGCTCGTCGGCCGATGGATTTTCTACGTTGAAAAGACGATCATACTCGCGAACCTCTGCCTTATGGCAATGGTCAACCGACACCCAGTGCAGAGTGCCCTTCACTTTACGGTTAGCTCCCTCCATGCCTGTCTTGCTGTTGGGGTCGTATTCAGCTTGAATTTCAGTGATATTTCCTGCTGCATCTTTCGTACAACCGGTGCACATGATGATGTAGGCATTCTTCAAACGGACTTCCTTTCCCGGTGTCATACGGAAGAATTTCTTTGGTGCATCCTCCATAAAGTCAGCCCGCTCAATCCATAGGTTTTTAGAGAACGTAATCTTGTGGCTTCCACTTCGTTCATCTTCTGGATTGTTGATAGCATCCATTTCCTCGGTCTTTCCATCGGGATAATTGGTGATAACGAGTTTTACAGGGTCGAGAACCGCACTGACACGTGTGGCCTTTTTGTTCAAGTCTTCACGCACACTGGCCTCCAAGAGAGCCATATCGTTGAGGGCATCAAACTTGGTATATCCGATAGAGTCAATGAACATACGTACACTTTCAGGACTGTAGCCACGGCGACGCATACCGCAGAGTGTCGGCATACGTGGGTCATCCCAACCATTTACAAGGTGTTCGTCGACCAAAGAATGCAGTTTACGCTTGCTCATCACGGTGTAGGTGAGGTTTAACCGGTTGAACTCTATCTGGCGGGGACGGTTGTCTTGCAGGTTATCTGCAGTTCCATCCATTTCTTTCAAAAAGTCAATGAACTTGTCATATAGCGGACGATGAGGCACAAACTCTAAGGTACAGATAGAATGTGTGACGCCTTCGAAGTAGTCACTCTGGCCATGTGCGAAGTCATACATTGGATAACAGTGCCATTTTGTACCCGTACGATGGTGTGGAGTATGTATAATTCGATACATGATAGGGTCACGGAAGTGCATGTTCGGATTGGCCATATCGAGCTTTGCACGCAAAACCATACTGCCTTCAACGGCCTCTGCCGTGTTCATTTGATTGAACAGAGCGAGACTTTCCTCAATTGGGCGGTCACGATATGGGCTTGGTGTACCGGGGGTTGTAGGCGTTCCTTTCTGTGAAGCGATTTCTTCACTCGTCTGTTGATCTACATATGCGTGTCCTTTCTTAATCATCCAAATGGCAAAATCCCACAGTTTTTCAAAATAATCAGAGGCATAGTAGAGTTCACCCCATTTGAAACCAAGCCATTTGATGTCGTTGAGAATGTTCTCAACATACTCATTGTTTTCTTTGCTTGGGTTTGTATCGTCAAAGCGAAGGTTGCAGATACCATTGTATTTCTCTGCAACACCGAAGTCCATGCATATCGCCTTTGCATGTCCGATGTGAAGATAGCCGTTAGGTTCTGGCGGAAAACGGGTCTGAATTCGACCTCCGTTCTTGCCTTTTGCAAGGTCTTCCTCAACCAGTTGCTCTACGAAGCTAATGCTTTTCTTCTCTTCGTTGTTTTCTTCTTTAATTGTCATCATGTATATACATTATTTATTTTATATTGCAAAGGTAATGGAAACGGCTGGAAAAGCAAAGGAAAAACGTATTTTTTCTTGTGACTGTTGGGTTGTATCAGATGTGGTGTACTTTCATGATTCTTTTCCATTTACCAAATCATATCAGGAATAACTGAAAACATGTTTATAAACATAAAAAAACATTTGCATGTAAAGTAAAAACGTCTTACCTTTGTAAACGTTATCCTGAATACAATCTTTTTACCTTAAAAAAGCTAATACCTATTGAGAATAATGCCGCTCTCTGTGAAGAAAGCGGCATTTTGTTTTATGTTTTTTGTCCTTTAATTGTTAAGTTATTTGATACCTTTTTTGTTTAAAGCCTTTGAATATTTTTCAGCATTCTTCATGTGTTCGTCATACGTGCGGGCGAAGTTGTGCGTGCCACTGAAGTCTTCTTTGGCACACATATACAGATAGTCATGATGCACGCGATTGAGAACTGCATCAATACCTGCAACCGATGGAATGCGAATAGGCCCCGGAGGAAGTCCCGGATGCTTGTAAGTATTGTAGGGACTTTGGATATGTAGCAGATTATTGTAAATGCGCTTGAGTTCGAAACGCTTCCATGCAAACTTGATGGTTGGGTCGGCTTGCAGTGGCATTCCCTGTGGATATTCAGCATTGCGGAGCATGAGTCGGTTGTAATACATGCCGGCAATCATGGGCTTTTCAGCGTTGTTAGCTGTCTCTTCATCAATGATGCTGGCTAACGTGATGACCTGGTTGGGGGTGAGATTTAACTGCTTGGCCTTCTGCATACGCTCGATATTCCAGAACTTCTTGCTCTCTTTCTGCATACGTTCCAAGAACTTGTCAATCGATATGTTCCAATAGATGTCGTAGGTGTTCGGTATGAACATGCAGGCAATAGTGGCTGTGTCATAGCCATACTTACGGCAAGTTGCCTCGTCAGTGAGGGCCTTGTAGAGTTCAGTGCTGTCAATCATGAGCCGCTCAGACACTTCGTCAGCCAGCTTGCTCATGGTTCTGACACTTGGAATAGTCAGGTTCACCGGTGTCTGGAGGCCGTTTCTCATGTGTCTGAAGACTTTTAATGCACCGTCACTGCTGTTGATAGCATAGCGACCTGTCTTGATTTTCTTCTCGTAATCAAAGTGGCGGGCCAATGTTTTGAAGGTACACATGCCGTGTTTTGATGCAAAAGGCTCCAATTTGCTATATACAGAGTCAATGTTGTCGTCATTATCAATGTAGACATATTCAGTCTCGTGCTTCGTTGAGAAAGCAGAGAAGAAATAATAATAAACCACTCCCACAATGACTACAATACAGCCAAGGGCGGGAATGAAGTACTTTTTCTTGAAATTTTTATTCATCATCTTATATTGAAAAATCGTGCACAAAGTTACACCATTTTTTTTATCTAAGGTAGAGGAATGGCTTTTTTTTCTTACCTTTGCATAAAACATAGCTGCACTCGGCAATTTGAAAAGAACTTTTCCTTGCGCTCGTTTGCAATGTTTTTACACATGTTAGAGAATTGTGATTTTATTTGGGATTATGACATATCAGACATATATTTTCGATTTAGACGGTACACTTTTGGATTCACTTACCGATCTTGAACTGAGCTGTAACTATGCACTTCGTGCGAATGGTATGCCCGAACGTACGCTCGAAGAAGTGAGGATGTTTGTCGGTAACGGTGTGAAAAAGCTTATGGAACGCGCAGTTCCCAATGGTCTTGCTAATCCTTTATTTGATAAAACCTATCAGGATTTCCGCCAACATTATATGATTCACAACCTTGATCATACGCATCCCTATGCAGGTGTTGAGGAAATGCTTCAGAAGTTGATTGCTTCGGGGAAGCATGTTGCCGTGGTCAGCAACAAATTCTATGCGGCAACGCAGGAGCTTGTGGCTCATTTCTTTGGCGAAAAGATTAGTGTAGCCATCGGCGAACGCGAGAATATCCGCAAGAAACCGGCTCCCGACACGGTGAATGAAGCCTTGAGACAGTTAGGTGCAGACCGCGAAACAGCTGTCTATATCGGTGACAGTGATGTCGATATTATGACTGCCAAGAACAGTGGAATGCCCTGTATCAGTGTGTTGTGGGGCTTCCGAAGCAGACAGTTTCTCATTGCGCATGGTGCTGCTACCTTTGTAGAGAAGCCGTCTGAAATATTGGATATTTGATGAAACAAGGGGCTTTATGCGATGGCTTTTTCCTATTTTATGCTTCCTTTTTCATAAAACTTGAGCATGTTGATGTTGAGGATTGCCAGATATTTGCTTTGCAGTTCGTTCTGCTCTGCTTTCAGTAATTGATCCTTTCCGTTCATTAATTCGACGATATTCTTCAGTCCAAGTCTGAACTGTTCACTCAGCAGATTGTAGCTTTCCTTAGCACTTTCAGTGCTTATCCTTGCACTTTTGAACATGCTTTGATTGTTGTTGGCCTGCAACCAATAATTCTCAATGGCGGAGTAGAGTGCCGTCTGCTTGTCTTTCAAGTCGAGCAGATAGTTCTGTCGCTGTATCTGGGCTTTGGTGACGGCTGTCTTAGCCTGCCGGTTGTCAAAGAGTGGCACACTGATATTAATGCCTCCGCCTAATGTGAAGTTGTTTTTCATCTGCCTGTCCCAACCGCTCTTGTTCATTGAGGTGGTATTGGTGCTCACGCCTGCAGACACGCCCACGGTGGGCAAACGCAGTGCCTTGGCCATCTTGATGTTGAGTTCGCTGCTCTCAACACCTAATTCTGCATTCTTGATTTCAGGGCGCATAGCCACTGCCTGGTCGTAAACGCTGTTGAGTGTAGGTATCTGTTCCAAGGCCATTTCATCGGTGGTCTCGGGCACAGTGACATCAAAGTCCTCACCATTTGTCAGTTGAAGCAGCTGTTTCAGTTGGCGTTTGTATTCTTTCAGATTGCTTTCTGCCTGCACAACGGCATACTCGTCTTGTGCCCGTTGTGCGGTAAGTTGCGCCAAATCAGCCTTGCTCATCTTGCCGACATTGAACATTTCCTTGCCCCGTTCCTCGTTTTTCGTGCTTGTGGCAAGGCTTTCCCGGTTCACCTTGATAGCCTCATCAGAGTATAAAATCTGTACGAAGAGCTGCGAAATCTGTTCGGTCAGTGAGTTGGCATAGGTTGCAACGGTGAGGTCGGCCTGCTGTTCGGCATATTTGTTCAGCTTCACTTGATTGTGGTTGCGGTTGCCGTTCCACACCGTCCAGTTTGTGCTGAGCGAATAACTGCCATTGTAATATGCTTTGTCGACACTGCTCTGCACGCGGTTTCCTGCAACAATAGAGCTGTTGGATTGAGGCCAGGGATTGTAGGAAACATTCTGCGAAGTGGAGAAAGAAAGCGAGGGCAGGAGGGCAGCCTGGCTCTCCTTGATATCTTCTGTGGCTGACACTTTCGTCAAACGGTTTTTCTGAAGCGTGATGTTATTCTGCATTGCATAGTCAATACAGGCTTTCAATGTCCAGCTTTTTGCTGAGAGTTGTACAGGGAGTGCCACGCATGCAGCTGCGATGACAAGATGTCTCAAATTCATATCCATATTCAGTCTCAATTTTATTTCTGATTACAAAAATTCATATACGTATAGACTTATTTGCGGATAAAAAGTTTACGGACAGGCTATATTATTAACATTATTTAGTTTCCCATTGCCCGTTGCGTCCTTAGAGAAAGCCTCTGTGTTCACCATTCAAGGCATTTCATCATGCCATTTGCGTCAAGTGACACTGCAATCTGCGTCAGAATACGTGGTAATCTGCGTCATCTTACACGGTAAACTGACGCAAATCAGAATGCTTTCTTTGCCGGCAGGTTTCGCTTTCAGAAAGAAGATGAAATCTGACGGAGCTTATCGGATGAATTGACAGGATAGGAGGAGTAGTCCTTGAACCTATTTACAGGGTCTGCAACCGTGCGATATACTTTCCGAGAATGTCGAACTCTATGTTGACAACACTGCCTACCTGAATGTCATGGAAATTGGTGTTGGCACGCGTATAGGGGATAATGGCCACCGTAAACGTGTTTTCTGTAGGCTCACAGACCGTGAGAGAAACTCCGTTTACCGTAACCGAACCCTTGTCAACCGTGAAGTATCCCTTCTTGGCCATGGCCTTGTCAAGTGGATATTCAAAGGTGAAATAGGTGCTTCCGTCGGCATCACGCATGCCAATGCATTTGGCTGTCCGGTCTACATGGCCTTGCACGATGTGTCCGTCGAGGCGTCCGTTCATGAGCATTGAACGTTCGATGTTGACCTTATCGCCTATTTGAAGCAGGCCGAGATTGGAGCGGTCGAGGGTCTCTTTCATCGCCGTCACCGTGTAGGTGTTGTTCTCCATGCTTACCACTGTGAGGCAGACACCGTTGTGAGCGATGCTCTGGTCAATCTTCAGTTCGTCTGTGAACGAGCATTTCAGCGTGAAGTCAATGTTTTCTTTATCTTTCGTCATCGCTACAAGTGTAGCCATTTCTTCAACGATACCACTGAACATAGGTTTGAATTTTATGCTTTTAATGAAAAGAAGAAAAAGGGGTTGCTCGATGATGTGATGAAACTCCGAGCATTTCAATAGTTGAGAGCTCTCCGTCTTTGTAATCCACCGGCCTGAAGGCTTAGCTTCGTTGAAGTTTATGTGGCCCGCCATTAACAAGAGAAGCTTCCTCGGTTTTCGAATTTATTTGATGAGTATCCCGATCAAACCGACACAACCCCCAATATGTTTTCTTATTGATAATGCGATAAAGCGTTATTCCACTATTGCAAAGTTAATCTGTTTTTGCTGACCGACCAAATGTTTTGGCTAAAATCTTTTCACCATGATATATCCCAACCTGTGGCTTATGCCTTTTTCGTTGAGGCTTCGCAATTGGTAGAAACCATTGGCCACCTGCTCGATGTTCACCGTGTTTTCACGGTGTGGCAAGCGTCGGATGAGGTTGCCATGCAGGTCGCTGAGCATGATGAGACCATCGTTTTCACGGGTCCACTCGGGCAGAATGGCGCGCTTGCCGTCATTGGGAATGAGTTTGTTGTGGCTCTCTTTGGTTCGGTTCTGGCATTGCACTTCTTCGCTTTCGTTACCATATCTGTCCATGGCAGTAATGGCATAATAATGCGAAGGATCATCGGGAATGGTGAGAGAACCAATTTCCTGGCGGCCAAGCATCAGGTTTTCGGCCTTTGAAATGTCAACAGGCCACGTGCGGCTGCTGTATATATTATAGGTGAGCCCGTTGCATTTCAGCCATTCAATGCGGTCGTTCTTCACAGCAAGAAGGGTAGGCTTCTGTGGTTTTGTGGCGTTGGCCCATGTCATTGCAGGCACGAGTGCGGGTTGCCTGTCAATGTCGTTGAGGGCAGCATCATAGATACCTTTGAGGTTATCGGTGAAGAACTTGCTTCGGAAATAGGCGTGTCCCATGCCTAAAGAGCGCGTGACATGCATTTCGCGGGTGATGTCCATGAGGCTCCAATTCTTTTCACGTGGCGACATGAAATAGATGCCGAGGCCGGGCACAATGATTTTTCCTTGCGACTGTTCCTGCCAGTCTATGGCAAACGGGTAGAAGTTGTTGTCCTTGAAATACATCATGGGGAAGAGTTCATCCATCAGTCCGTCGCGCAGCCAGTTCTGGGTATCCTGCAACACTTTGGTGCGTGCATTCCAGCCATGACTCCAGTATCTTGCCAGATCATCAGCTTTTCCAATGGGTGAACAACTCATCTTCACCCACGGCTTTACAGACTTCACGGCATCATGAATCTTTATCACAATGCCCGTGATATAGGCTCGTCCTTGGTCACCGCTAACCTTGATTTTCCATGTTTCAGGATAGCGGATATAGTCTAAGTGGATACCGTCGATCTCGTAGCGTTCGGTGATTTCCCGGCAAATCTGTGAGAGATAGTCACCTGTTTGTGGCTTTTCGGGATTCATATATCCGTCTTCTCCAATCTTCACGATAAGGTTGGGAAAGCGTTGGCGCAGGCGTTTGCAGCCCAAAGCATTCCACTTTCCTACGGGAATAGTGACTACCCAGGCATGGAGTTCCATGCCTCGTTTGTGGCATTCCTCAATGGCAAACTGAAGTGCATCGTAGCCCGGTGAGGTGCCGGGAAAGCCACTCAAGCAACCGTCCCAAGGCTCATAGTCAGACGGATAGATGACCGTTCCACGGATGCGTGTCTGCAAAAGCACGGTGTTGATGCCTGCCTTCTGGAGTTTGTTGAGGATATTTCGAAGTTCCTGTTTTTGCTTTTCCATTGACAACTTGTGCTGGGAATAGTTGTGTGGCCAGTCAAGTCCGCCGATAGTTGTCAGCCAGACGGCCCTCACTTCGCGTTTGGGCTGGGCCTGGAGAGCGTGTAAGAGCGTACAAAGAAAAAGCAGGGAAAAAAGAAGTTTCTTATTCATTCTCATGTCAGGTGGATAGGATTGCGGAGCATGTGCTATCGTTCTTGGATGTAGGATAGGGCAGCCCCGATAGCTGTACAGAACTCGCTGTATTTCGGAATGCGGAAATGGACGCCGTAAAGTTTCTCCATTGCGGGGAAAACATCCTTGCATTGAGGCAGCAGGGTGAGGTTGCCAATGAGCACAAAGTCCTTGATGCCGCTTTCCAAGCTGCTGAGAATTGTACTTGAACCTACGGCTTGAAGCACCATATGGATGAGTCCGATAGCGATATCTTCGCGTGTGGCATTGGTCTTGGCATTGCTGAAAAGACTTGCCGTGGCATTCATGGGAAGTCCCGGAAGCGGTTTGGCACTGATGTCACCGATGAGCAGATTGATTTTCGAAATGTCGCCATTCATGGCCAAACTCGCCACCTGTCTGATGTCATCCGTCTTGAGCATGATACGGCTAAGGCCTTGAAGTGTCCCTCCTCCAATGCCTATACCACCGATATGGCGTATGTCGTTGCCGTCGCATTTGACAAGACTTGTGCCTGTTCCCATGCTGACAACAATCATGCGTTTGAGTTTGCTTTCATAGCGTGCACCTAATCCATCGGCAATAAACTCCTGTGCCTTGCCCGTTGGACGTCCGTAGATGTCTTCATCGATATAGGCCGAACCAACGCCTGTAAGCATAATCTGCTCTACCTCTTCGAGTTTGATTTTATTGTCGTGAAGATACTTCCCAAAGGCTCCATAAAGTGAGGTGATGGGGTCGGTGGCCTTGATGCGGAAGGGATTTGTCACCACTCCTTGCTCGTTGACACCTACGATTTTCGTTGTACTGATGCCTACATCTATACCAATAACAATGCTCATGTGGTCAGGAATTAATGATGTTCAGGGACAATGGCCAAGTATTCTGCATCTTCAGTGGTGAGATTTTCAAAATAATGATTGTGGTTCATCGGACAATAATGCACCTGTCCTGCGTGCGCCACCTCTGTCTTACCGTCGTAATGATACGTGAGTTCGCCCTTGAGGATATACATCACTTCGCAGTTCCCCTCATGGGTGTGGAGGCCACTGCTGGCTCCAGGCTTGAGAATACTCTTCATTATTTTTACCTTTTCGTCGGCAAAGTTGCGCGTGTCGAGTTCGCCTTGTCCGCCCTTGAAGCCGTTAATCCTCACTTCAGCTATATCTTTGAAATCAATAATCATGTTCTATGTGCTGTTTGATTTGGGCAAAGTTAATAAAAAAAAGGTAATCCCCGAAGAGATTACCTTGTTTTTATATGTAAATCAATCTGTAGAAGATGATTTAGAATGTCACGCGAAGACCGAGCTGCATATGCCAGCGGCTGAAGATGTCGTTCTTGCTTGGGCCATAGCCAAGGAATGAATAAGTAGGAACATAATCATTGCCCGACTTGGTCAGTTTCTCCACTTTGAGAATTGTTTCACTGTAAGCTGATTCGTAACTTGTACCCCAATTGTGGTTCAGCAGATTGGCGAAGTTCTCTATGTCGAAAGTCAGCTCGACCTTGCTTCCACGTTCTTTCAGATAGAAGAAGCTTTCTGCAAAGTGTAGGTTGAAGCGGTTCTCCCATGGAGCTGTTGCTGCATTGCGCTTAGAATACTTTCCTCTGTTCTTCTTGGCAAAGTCATGGTTGTTGATCCAGTTGCCGAATGCTTCTCTGTCAGCAGGAGTTTTGAAGTTCATCTTCGCAAGTTCATCTTCTGTAGGAACATAGAGTAGGGTGTTACCATTTTGAGAATCTCCGTTGAAGTCGGCTTCTTCTTTCATTGTCAAGCTGTAGTGCTGTCCGGAATTGCCATTGTAAGTAAGAGAAATATTAGTTGCAAAGCGACCGTTTCCATACTTCGGAGTAGTGTAAGAAGCTACTGCCAGCACGCGATGAGGAATATCAAACATTGATTTTGCAATCTCATTTCTGTTGGTTGGGTCAACACAATAGTTGTATTTCCAGTTAGAATATGCAACAGAAGACGTGCCATCGTTTACAGAATAAGAGTGACCGAAGGTGTAGCTTGCCATCAAGTCGAGACCCCATGCAAAGTTCTTTTCAAGTGTAGCGCTTGCACTGTAGCTGTAACCCTTATTGGTATTTCTCAGATTGATAATAGCATAATAGTCTCCGGCATTAGCCTTAAAGTGAGGAGTTGCAGAAGAAGGTACTGTTGGATCAACGGCATAGGTTGTTCCATCAGACTTCAATGCAAGGTTATCAAACCATACATTGTTCAGCGTTTTTGAGTAAAGACCTTCAAGAGTCATCTTGATATCGCCGGGAAGCATAGTCTCCATAGCCAAGTTTGCGCGGAACACCTGCGGATACTTGAAGCTCTTGCTGATGGTGTTGATCGTTGGTTTGGATGCACGTCCGGGTGCAGACATTGCTGCTGCGTATGCATCTGTGCCATAATGCTGCAACGAAGGAACGCTTCCTGCAGTCTGAATGGTTGTTCCCTTCATCTCTACACCGGTGTTGTTCCATGCGTTAGACAACCAAACGAAAGGCACACGGCCTGTAAACAGACCTACACCTCCACGGAACAATATGCTGTGACTGTCGTTGGTATACCAACGGAAACCTACACGTGGCGACCACATGATCTTGGTAGATGGCACATCGCCCACGGCTACATTATTGTTGGTAGCGTAAGCACTGCTGTTGAAGTCGGGGTTACTTGTAGGATGGTTCATACTCATTGGGATGTCCAGACGCAGACCATAGGTAAGGTTCAGGTTGTTGTTGATGTCCCATTTGTCCTGAACATAGAATGCCCACTGTGCAGCTTCTACGACTCCAGACCACTTGGTGGTGCCCGTCAGCGCTACATCAGAATAGTTATAGGCGAATTTCCATGCTTTATCGTTTAAGAAGTCGGCCAAAGAATTATAGTAATATGCACCGGTGTTGGCCTGAATAAACAGGTTCTGCAAGTGATAGAACTCATTATGTGTACCGAAAGTGATATTATGATTGCCCAAAGTCCAGCTCAGGTTGTCTTCAATAGTGTAGATGTCTTGGTTGAGGTAGTTTGCACCTGAAGAGTATTCTGTTCCGATGTAGGCTCTCATACCACCCTTATGACCAAGACCGTCAATGGTTACGTTAGGTGCAGAATAGTCTATACCGCGGTTGTCACGTACGAAAGATGCACCGATACGTGCCTCATTGTAAAGAGCATCGCCAATGCGTGAGTTCAATTCTGCAACGAAAGAGTTCGTGCGGTTATTCATGGTGTAACCACTCTTGTTGAACATATAGGTCTTGGAATTCACGCCGAAGACTTCCTTGTAAGAGTCGTTTAACTGATAACGGAAGGTGAATTTGTTGTAATCATCAATGTTCCAGTCCAAACGGGTCAAAGCAGAAACAGAACGGGAATTCAGGTCCCTTCTGCCGTATGTCTCTCTCACGCCGGTGTATTTGTAGTAAGCGTCAGCAATCTGCTTTGCTTCTGCTTCAGTGATATAATCAGAGGCATAGCCTGGATAGATAGAACTTGGATAGGAATTCTTCTTGTATTCAACGTTTGTGAAGAAGAACAACTTATCTTTTACAAATGCACCTGACACAGAACCACCAATGGTCTTGGTAGACTGTTTGCCTAATTTTTCGCTCTTATCCAACTTTTGGTTCCAACGACCATAAAGGTTTTCATCGGTATAATAGGTATAGGCTGACGCGTGGAATTTATTTGTACCGGACTTTGTAATGGCGTTAATACCACCACCGGTAAAGCCACCTTGTCTTACATCGAAAGGTGAAGCAACAATCTGTATCTGCTCAATGGCATCCATGGAGATAGGATTGGTGCCCGTCTGACCACCGTTTGTGCCCGAGCTTGCCAAACCAAACACATCGTTGCTGACCATACCGTCAATCTGGAAAGAGTTGAAACGGTTGTTTGATCCCGCAATAGAAATACCGCCGATTTTGGAAGTATTCACCAACGGAGACAGCTTTGCAACATCATAGATGTTACGGTCAATGGAGGGTGCATTGTCAATCTGTCTTTGATTGAAGTTTGAAGCAGCACCCATGCCGCCCTTTCCTGCCACACCCGAAACAATGACTTCGCCAAGTGTATGCTCGTCTTCTTTCAGATCAGCATTGATAACGGAGCTTTCACCGAGGGTGAGGCTGATGTTTTTCTTTACCTCATCTTTAAATCCGATGTAGGAGATCGTAATGGTGTAAGGGCCTCCTACACGCATACCTTGAATGGTGTAACGACCATTGGTGTTGGTAACAGCATTGTAGGTTGTTCCTGAAGGAACGTGAACAGCTGTCACTGTAGCTCCGATAATTGTTTCTCCGGCAGCGACAACCTTACCGTTAATGCCTGATGTTGTTACTTGCGCCATGAGGGATGTTGCAAAGAACAACATCAGCGCCAATAATAAATGCAATTTTTTTTGCATGACTGTTAACTGAAATTTAATGAATAATTTGAGGGGATAAACCCAGTTAATACTTTGATGATGCAAATTTAGTTAAATTTTACCAATGTTGTTTGAATTCAGTGTTAAAATTTTAATAAATGTTGAAATAAATTCCTTTTTATTCTTCTCTCGTTCAAAATGCGAATGGAAAATACTGTTTTTGCACCTTATGTTCTTTTGTTTTAGACGATTTCTGCCTTTTATTTGTTTTTGTTCTCCAGGAGTCTTATGATTTCTGTATATCCTAATTCTCGTGCCAATGAAAGTGGTGTGAAACCTTCCGAATCTTTCACATTCTTTTTAGCACCATGTTTCAACAGCAGTTGCACGATGCTTTTGTTTCGTTTTTCCACGGCAATGATGAGCGGATAGGTGATGTAATTTCCACCAAGATCACCAACTCCGTCTGCTTTAGCCCCGTGGTTCAGCAGCAGGTTGGCTATGGGATAATTATTCTGCATGCAGCTTAAGGCCAGTGGGCACAGTCCCTCTTCGTTGTAGGGCTGGTTTACTTTTGCACCCAAAGAGATGAAATATTTTGCCAAGGCATAATCCCCTTTGTCGATAGCCATGTTGAGTGCATCGTAGATATAAATCTCATCAGAATAGGCATCGTTGATACTGGCCTTTCGTGCAATGAGCTTTTGTATGGCCGCTTTGTTATTGTAAAGACATGCATAGCCAAGCAAGGTGTACGATATATCCTCACCCCTCTCTATCAGAGAGTCGAGATTGCTGATGTGTTTGAGCTGTGCGTCAAGTTCCGAAAGCTTGTTTGTTTTTATCGCTGCTATCGCCAAACTATAATGATCCTGACTCTTCACTGCTGTTTGGCTGTGTCCTAATGCTAATATTAAGAACAGAAAGGCAAGTAAGAGTGATGTCTTTTTATTCATGATAATCTTTTTTGAGTTTCTCACTGGTATCAACTTCGTCATAAACTTTATTGCAGAGTTCTTGAAATCCTTGCAGATTGAAATAGTTTTCATCAGCTATATAGTCTCTGAATGCGGTGTCATTATAGAGAGCTTGTCCAAGAAGTTCTGTCTCTTCTACGCCAAATTTTTTGCAAAATCTATATTGGTAATAACACAAGTATGCTGCAACTTTATAGCGTTCTTCCTTATTAAATTCTTTTGCCCAATCAGGTGTATCTTCTTCGTCCTCATGCAACATATACTTGATATAGGTATTCATGAGTGAACTTATTTTGATGTTTTCTGTTTTTGCAGGTAGCTTCAGAATACTTTTCAGCAGTCCTTCTCTGATTTCTACATGTGGCCATTTTGTCTTTTTCTTGATAGCGAAGGTCTCATTAAGGATGTGTGATTTCGCCACAGTGGCATATTCCATTATCATCCAGTTAAGCAGCAACCTATTAATCTCCTCATTTTTGTCATAGCCATATTTTTGTAATAGGTTGGTAAGAAATCCCCATTCATGGCTTTTCAGCCATGCAAATGCTTTCTTGTTATCATGAAAAATAAATTCATTTTCATAATATGATTCTTTACGACTTAGGTCATAATAGAGCTTTCCCGTCTTAAACAATCTCACATCATAGTCTTCTTCGAAGATATCGGGTAGTCCTTTAATATCTACAACTTCATTAATAGTAGGGTGGGGAAAAATGTAGTTATAATTTGGAACATAAATGATTTTATTCCAGAAATAGCTTGGTTTCTCATAGAAAGCAGAATTCATTGCAATGTTTTGCCTTTTTCGTTCGGTAGGTTTTCCATTCTTAAAGATATAAGTAAGAAAACCTTGTTCTGCTAAGGTTGTGTTGTTTTGAGAAATGTCTACACCGTAGTATTTCAGGATTGCTTTTCGGGCAGTCTCGTTGTCAACCGATCTGAAGCCTGTTTTCTTCAGTGCTTCATAGATGAGTTCAATGGCGATGTCTGTATATTCAACTTGACTTTTGCATGGCATGACCTCAATACCATCCATACCCACGTCTGAAAGTTCTTCATAATAGGCTCTTATTTGTTTCTCATATACTTTCAACAAATCCTTTTCTGTATGAACTTTGGTATCGTTGGCTTTCGCCTCATCTGTCTTTTTATGTTGCTTGTTACAGCTACTTGCAGAACTTAAGGATAGCAATGCAAGTAAAACGTATTTGATAATGCTTCTTTTTTTCATTCGTCTTGGTGTGTTCTTATTTTTACATCAATGTCATAATCATCATATACTTTGTAGCATAGTGCTTCAAAACCAGGAAGATTAAAATAATGCTGGTCAACAATATACTTGTAGAATGCATGATTGTAATAGAGTGCATGCCCAAGAAGAGAGGTGTCTGCGTAGCCATTTTTCTTGCTGATTTTATAGAGATAATAGCACAAATAGGCTGCAACTTTATAGCGTTCTTTCTTGGTGAATTCAGTCATCCACATGGGGAGTTTCTGCTCTTCTTCATTCAGCAGATAGTCGATATAGTCATTGAAGAGAATTTCCCACTCCTTGTTTTCTTCTGTTGCAGGCTGTTTCAGAATGCTTTTCAGTAGTCCTTCTCTGATTTCCACTTTCGGATGCTTCGTCTTTTTCTTGCAGGCAACAGTGTTGTCGAGCATCCAAGGCTCACCTACAGGCGTATATCCTTTCAGCATGTCGGCCATCACCAACTTGTTGATTTCTTCGTTCTTGTCATATCCGTAGTCACGCAGCAGATTGATGAGAAACTCTTCATCATTCTTCTTCAGCCATGAAAAAGCTGCTTTGCTGTCATGAAAGATAAAATTGTTTTCGTTGAAGAATATGCTGTCATTGAAGTTGAAATAGAGTTTCCCATGCCTTATCGTCTTTCTGTCACTTTCATCTATGGTTTCATCAGGCAGTCCCTTGATGTTTACCGCCATGTCTATTGTGGGGGAAGTTGCAATGTAGTTATAATTTGGCACATAGATGAGTCTGTTCCAGAAATAGCCTTGTTCTTCGAAGCTATGCTCGTTCATTGCTTTCTCTTGTTTGGCACGTTCTGCTGCATTACCGTTCTTGAAGATATACGTTCTGAAGTTTCTCGTCACTTGAATGTCATTGCTTTGCGTTACATCCACACCGAAATATTTTATGATGGCTTTTCGGGCAGTCTCGTTATCCACGGGTTTATAGCCTTTCCTTCGTATGGCTTCATCAATCAGTTCAACAGCAATGTCGGTATATTCCACTTGTGCTTTGTTCGACATGGATAGGATGCCGCCGTCTGATATTTCTGTCAAGTTAAGATAATAGGCTCTGATTTGCTTGTCATACAACCGCAAGAGATCTTTCTTTGCTGTAGCTGTCGTGTCTTTTGATGCTTCTTGTTGCTTTTTAGCCCCCGATGTGTTGCATCCGCTCGCCAATAGAATGACAAGCAGTGCCAACAGTAAAGCGGCCATATCCCGCGTTGTGTTTTTTCTCATTACTTTCTGCGATAACGCGTCAGAGCATTTCCCTTGATGTTTCATGTGGCTTAGTGCAGTTAAGAAAATCATTGTCGTTTTGCAAAGATAGAATATATTTGACCAAGTTACAAGCGTTTTGTTTCTTTTTTTCTTCACAGTGAATATGCCCAAAACAACATTAGGCTGCTTTCATTTTCTTTTTATGATTGACAGCAGCCTGCGTTTATCCTGCCTGCATTTTGTTGCTCGTTTCGTTGTGATTGCATTTTCATTTGGTAGTTTCTCTCATAGATGCGGTTCTGATAAGCCATGAAATGAGCACGCGTATTACTTCCCGGTCGCATCAGATTGGCTAAGTAGTCCTTGGCATCAGCAATGTCTTTCACTCGCTTGGCATGTGATTGGCAGTAGTATTGGAACCAGAAGAGCAGGTTACGGCGTACGGCAAAGTTCGTCCGCACGGCAAGATTGGCAATGCGTTCGAGACTTGTCATGTACTCGTTGTCCTGATAAAGTTGGCTCAACAGCTCGCGTGTCACGCCCATTTCAGTCTGCGTGGGTGGGGCAGCTGCCGTTTGTTCAGTCCGATGCCGCACTTCCGTTTTCTGTGTCTTCCGTTGTTTCGTGACACAAGATATTGCCGAATGCATGGCCGTTATACTTTCCTCTCTCCTCAACCTCTTCCCGTCGTCGACACACTCCCCTCCTTGGGAGGGGTCGGGGGAGGCCCCTATTTCCCTCAAATTCTTCCCGTCGGCATCGTTCTCCCCTCCTTGGGAGGGGTCGGGGGAGGTTCCTATTTCCCTCAACTTCCTCCCGTCGGCGTCGCACTCCCCTCCTTGGGAGGGGCTGGGGGAGGTTCCTATTTCCCTCAACCTCTTCCCGTCGGCGTCGTTCTCCCCTCCTTGGGAGGGGTCGGGGGAGGTCCCTATTTCCCTCAATCTCTTCCCGTCGGCGTCGTCCTCCCCTCCTTGGGAGGGGTTGGGGGAGGTTTCCTTTCTCTTTTTCTCTTTCGTCGTTATTTGTTCTTGTTCTTTGTTCTTGTTCTTAGGAAAGCTAACTTCTTGATTATCAAGTGTCTCATTTGTTAATTTATCTAAACTGTGATTTGTTTGCTTTTCATTTGCAGAAGAATTGCCGAAAAACTGCAGTAAATACGGACTAAAAAATATCTTTCCGTTGGCTTCAATTTCAAAGAGTGAAGGAAACTCCATGATAAGCTGCAGCACACTGTTTTTTCTTTTATGACAGATGCGGGCGATTTCGTTAACAGCATAGAGTGGGGCACGACAGTCTGTGCGGCGTTCGATGAGATATTTCATGATGAACACCACAACTCCCCAACCCTCGATGCCATATTTTTCTCTTACGAGCATCATGTCGTAAGAGTTGAGCATCGAAATGTCAAGACGTATAAAGACCTCAGAACTCTGCATGGCACGGTTGTTACGGGCTGCCATGTTGCCCCTTTGCATACGTTGATTTTCCATGAGAAAAAGATTATTAATTTGTTATCCGCCTACAAAGATACAAAATTTCGACCCCCATTTGCAAGTATTTTGAAAGGAAAATTCAAAATCATTCTCGTTTGAGAAGCAGTGCCGGTGGAAATAAACTGTGGTTCAGGAAGTTATGTTAATTACACTTTACCTACCTTAAATTACGGCTTTCTATGTCAGAACCTTCAGTATTTCTTGTTTTAACTACTTATTTAACATATGGTAGTTTGATCTACCAGAAGTTGAGTTTCAACCAGCAATCTTTACAAAAAGGGTTATGATGTACGTGCTGAACAGTAGATATTTATATGGAAAAGAGAACTTTGCATGTTGTAGGTATCGCTTTTCATTGTTTGCAAATGACGATTGATAAATGTCGTTTAATAGAGAGTTTCAAGTTTCCTTTGTTTATCATATATCTATAGTTTCCCCTTCATGTGCTATGGACCAAAAGGTTATTCCTTTCTCATCGGTAAATTCTTTCATGCGCCAAGCACTCTCAAATCCACTGGCGACAAAGTGCATGGGGACGAAGATGCCAACATTGAAACGGTCAATGAACTGTCTGGCACCACGTGTATATCCGTTGCCGATGCGTGCATCAACGGGAAACATTACAATATCAAAAGCGTCTGTAATCTTTCGAATATCTTTTAACTCACCGAGGAAACGTTTCTCATCTTGGCGTGGATTAATCAGTCCGAATTCCTCAGAAACAATGGTTCCACTCTCATAATTGTCGTTAAAGAAGCGGGCATACCAGTTGTTAAGGTCGCCCGCATGGAAGATTTTCCTGTTAGAAACCTCTACAATCCATGAAACTCCACTGTCGTTACTGCCGGTAGCATACACTTTAATATGCTCGTCGTTCCATGTTCCTCCCTTTGCCAACCATACGTCAGCACTTGTCTTTTCGGTCCTTCTGTGCTTCAGAATATCCTTGGAGAGAATATAGGTAAAGGTGATTGAAGGATATTCATGCCGCCATTTCAAGATTTCTTTGGTGAAATGATCTTCGTGGAAATGGCTCGCAAACACGTAGACTGGCTTTTGGGTGGAAAGGGCCTTGGGAATTACACCTGTAGGATCTAACCAGTAATCGAAGATGAGAATGCAGCTTGGGGTCTCAATGACAAAACCGCTGTGAAAGATATAGGTGAGTCTCATTTCAGTAATTCTTTGGGAACAAGTCTGCAGAGATGGTCTTCTCTGATGATTTTAGGAGCCGCCTTTCCTGCAAGTACTAATATTTTCTTACCGTTGCGGTAGATGTGCAGTTGGCGCGAACGCACCACGGCCGTCAATCCTGTATCATTCTGCATGGCAATCCAAATGGCATGGTAAGTGCCATTTTCTTCGAATAGTTTCTCCCGGAGATGTGAGCAGAGATCTGCTGTTTTTAGATTTATTGACATGCCTGTTTGTCTTTCTGAAAGGAGTATATTCACGAAATGAGCATAGCTCCGTATTTCCCCTTTCATGCTTAGTTTCTTGTTTTAAAGCATTTCATCATTTGCAGAAATCAGAGGCTATAGGGCAAAGGTCTTGATAACTTAGCATGATTTCAGCTGTTGATAAAGGAAAAAGCGCTAAGGGAAAAAGTATTACCTTAGCGCCTCTTTTCTCTCAATCTGCAATAAGTATCTTATGAATTCATTGATAGCAGGAACTCTTCATTATCGCGTGTGTGCGCCATTCGGTCGTGAATAGAGTTCATTGCCTCTATTGGATTCATGTCGCTGATATATTTGCGGAGGATCCACATGCGGTCGAGTGTTGTCTTATCCTGGAGCAAATCATCACGGCGTGTGCTTGAAGCTACAAGGTTAACAGCAGGGAATATACGCTTGTTGCTGAGCGAACGGTCGAGCTGAAGCTCCATATTACCGGTGCCTTTGAACTCTTCGAAGATCACTTCATCCATTTTGCTGCCTGTATCAATAAGTGCAGTTGCAATGATAGTCAATGAACCACCGCCCTCAATATTGCGGGCCGCACCGAAGAAACGCTTGGGTTTTTGCAGTGCGTTGGCATCAACACCACCCGTCAAGACTTTACCACTAGCAGGGCTTACGGTGTTGTAAGCGCGGGCCAAGCGTGTGATAGAATCAAGGAAGATGACAACATCATGTCCACATTCAACCATGCGTTTTGCCTTCTCAAGTACGATGCCGGCAATCTTTACATGGCGTTCGGCCGGTTCATCAAAAGTTGACGCTATGACTTCTGCATTGACAGTACGAGCCATATCGGTAACTTCTTCCGGACGCTCATCAATGAGTAGCATCATCAGATAGGCCTCGGGATGATTAGCGGCAATGGCATTTGCTATGTCTTTCATCAAGATTGTCTTACCTGTTTTAGGCTGTGCTACAATGAGGGCACGCTGTCCTTTACCGATAGGAGAGAAGAGGTCGACGATGCGAGTCGATAGGTTTGTGGTGGCATGATCACCACAAAGCGTGAACTTCTCTTCAGGAAAGAGTGGTGTCAGATGTTCAAATGGAATGCGATCGCGCACTTCTGTTGGCTGACGGCCATTGATTTTGTCTATTGTTGTCAGTGGAAAATACTTCTCTCCATCGTGAGGAGGACGCACATGACATTGAATGACATCACCCGTTTTGAGTCCATATTTCTTGATGATATTCGTGGCAACATAGATATCGTCGGGCGAAGAAAGATAGTTATAATCACTCGAACGAAGGAAACCATAGCCATCTGGCATCGCTTCGAGAACTCCGTTGGCTGTGATGAGGTCTGAAAAATCGAAACGTTCTACATTCTGCTGTGCAGGAACAGAGTGCTGATAGCCTCCTTGTTGAGGCATTACTCCTGTTGTCGGATTATCAAACATGTCGAAATTTGGAACGACTCCTTGATCTTCGATAGGTAGATCAACGACCGTGATGAAGTCTGTGCCGTCAGCGGGATCGCCTTCCCATACACCATTGACAGGAACCTTAGCTTCTTCAGTGTCCTTGTTATGGTCATTCATCTTGGCCTGAAGCTGTTCGAGGAGATTGTTCTTTTCTGTATCTTCCACAGCTGGAGAATTTGCAGAAAAGGCAGCTTCGGGAACGATTTCTTCCTGTTGATTGGTTGTTTCGGCCTCTTCTGTGGGCTGTTTGGGTGTTTCTGCCGTAGCTTCCGTACTTTCTGTAGCGGCTTCTTTTGCACGTGCAGCCTCGGCAGCTGCAATTAATTCAAGTTCTTTCTTCGACTTTCTGCCACGATGTTTCGGCATAGCAGCCAGAAGTTCTTCAGGGTTGGGAACTTCTTCCGAGATAGGCTCTTCGTCCTTAAAAAGCGATTTCTGTTCAGCAGTTGCTGACTTGCTTTTCTTTGTATCGAGGTTCTCGCCCTCTTTACCTTTTACAGTATAGACACGATCGGTATCCTTTTTCACAATTCTTGTGCGTTTTCTTTTGGCGCTTAATGGATTTCTGTTACCTTCTTCTATGGCCTGTTTATCCAGAATAGCGTAAATGATATCTTCTTGACTATCTTTTTGGTTAAAGGTGACACCTAACTCGGAGGCAATCTTAGCCAGCTCGGTGACGTCCTTAGATAATAATTCGTCCTTGCTATACATACTAAGTATATGAAAAATATTGATTGAATAGAAGTGTGTTTCTCGAACGGAAACACAACTGTATTGATTTCACTGCAAAGGTAAGAAAAATATTTGTAAGTGCAAAAAAAGAGCCCGCTTTTTTCAAAGCAGGCTCTTGTTATTATTGGTTAAGGCATGAATTATTCGCCTTTTTCCATCTTAGCTTTCAGATCAGCAAGTACGTTGAGGTCGCCAAGAGAGGTACCTGCAGCTACATTGTTAATCTGGGCAGCAGCGTCAGACTTGTGAGCTGTGTGCTTACGAGCCGGCTTAGCTGCGACAACATCGTCCTTACCCTCTTCGAATGTACGGCTGTGAGAGAGAATGATACGCTTAGTTTCTTTCACGAACTCAATCACCTTGAATGGGAGTTCCTCACCAAGCTGAGCTTGTGAACCATCTTCTTTTACAAGGTGCTTAGGTGTAGCGAAGCCTTCACCACCTTCGTTCAAGGTGATAACAGCACCCTTATCCATCATCTGGGTAATCTTACCTTCATGAACAGAACCTGGAGTGTAGAGTGTTTCATAGGTGTCCCAAGGATTCTCTTCAAGCTGCTTGTGGCCGAGACTCAGACGGCGGTTCTCTTTGTCAATGTCAAGAACTACAACGTCGATTTCAGCACCAACAGTTGTGAATTCAGATGGATGCTTTACTTTCTTGGTCCAAGAGAGATCGCTGATGTGGATTAAACCATCAACACCTTCTTCAAGTTCAACGAAGATACCGAAGTTAGTGAAGTTGCGAACCTTTGCCGTATGCTTACTACCAACAGGATACTTGCTTTCGATTGCCTCCCATGGATCTTCCTTGAGCTGCTTGATGCCGAGGCTCATCTTGCGTTCGTCGCGGTCGAGAGTCAGAATGACTGCTTCCACTTCGTCGCCTACATGCATGAATTCCTGTGCTGAACGCAAGTGCTGACTCCATGACATTTCGCTTACATGGATAAGACCTTCGACACCTGGTTGGATTTCAACAAATGCACCATAGTCGGCAATAACGACAACTTTACCCTTTACATGGTCACCTACCTTCAGGTCTGGGCTGAGCGCATCCCATGGGTGAGGAGTGAGCTGCTTCAAGCCGAGAGCAATGCGCTTCTTATCTTCATCGAAGTCAAGAATAACGACATTAATCTTCTGGTCGAGTGCAACAACCTCGTGTGGATCGCTTACGCGGCCCCAAGAGAGGTCTGTAATATGAATGAGTCCGTCAACACCACCGAGGTCAACGAATACACCATAAGAAGTGATGTTCTTGACTGTACCCTCGAGTACCTGTCCTTTCTCAAGATGAGAGATAATCTCTTTCTTCTGTGCTTCCAACTCAGCTTCAATCAAAGCCTTGTGAGAAACGACAACATTGCGGAATTCCTGATTGATTTTTACAACCTTGAACTCCATGGTTTTGCCTACGAATACATCGTAGTCACGTATAGGATGAACGTCAATCTGGCTGCCTGGGAGGAATGCCTCAATACCGAATACATCAACAATCATACCACCTTTAGTGCGACACTTGATGTAACCCTGAATGATTTCCTCATTCTCGAGCGCTTCGTTAACCTTGTCCCAGCTCTTGTTCAGACGGGCCTTGCGGTGAGAAAGAACCAACTGGCCTTTCTTGTCTTCCTGGTTTTCTACGTAAACCTCAACCTTGTCACCGACCTTCAAATCCGGATTGTAACGGAATTCAGAAGCAGGAATGATACCATCGCTCTTGTAACCGATGTTAACAACCACTTCTTTCTTGTCGAGAGAGATAACAGTACCCTCTACAACCTGATGCTCCTGAATCTTGTTCAGGGTTTCGTCATAAGCCTTTTCAAGGTCTTGCTTGCTGACGTTTGCGCTTGAACCATTCTCAAACTCGTCCCAATTGAAGTCTGCCAATGGCTGTACGTTCTTTAATTCTGACATAAAAAATAATAAAAAAATTAATTTAATAAAGTTAGACTTTATGTTATATTGGTGTATCCATACAATATGGACACACTCGAAAACGGGTGCAAAGGTACGGTATTTCATATGAAATAACAATTTAACTGACAAACAATTCTATGATGTTTAATGTTATTTAACATGAACACAGGCGTCTCTCTACCTCTTAAAAGCAATCAGTGCAGTCTGTCGCTTGATAAACTTTATAAATTTGTATCCCCATGCTTCATAGGGCTTAAATGGTATATTTCAGTATCGTATTTGTTAAAAAACATCTGAAAAAAACGGGTCTTAAAATGTTTGAAATAGAAAACGAATTGACGCAATGAACGATAAATGAGAGGCAGAAAAAGAGAGAAACGGTATGAGAAAAGTGGAATTATGGTATATATAAGGTCAGAAAGCAATGCTTTTTAAGGCAGAATAGCTTATGTTTTGAGGCAGAATGCACTGTGTTTTGACGCATAATGCGACGTAAAGTGACGTAGATGAGAGGGCTTGTCAACACAATATGTTTCTTGGTTTGTATAACTTGCTGATTATTAATAAGTTGTTATCTTTCTATTTTTAGGCTGTTTTCGGACCGAAAGAAAGTTTAGTGAATAATAATGAAGCGTTTTGTAAAGAAATATCGGAGGTTGTTTCAAGAAATCACAGGGTATGTTTTATGCAGTTCAATGATATTTAGCTGTTCAAAACTCCTTGAGCTTTTGAAAGCTATTGGCCTATAGTCTGAAACTTTTCCATGTGTTTTAGGCCGTCCTTATCATGGAGAGCATGAATATGTTTCAATGAGTAGGGAGGCTTTATTGCTTATTTTACCTTGTTTATGCTCATCTTCTTCTTTTTCTTTCTGAATAAATCTCTGAAGCTGTTGAAATCTTTTTTCAGGATAAGACCTATTCCTTGAGTGTTCAAGCTGTTGTGCGTGAAGTAGCGGTCATTGGTTTGATTGTACATCCGTATAGCGAAATTGCCATTCGGGAAAAGGAGATAACGCAAGTCGAAATCGCCAATAAAACTCGTTGTTGCATTCGTGTTGTCGCGATATCCAAACTGTCCGTTGAACAGAAGGCGGTTGTTGAGCAGGCGTCCACTTAGTATACCCTCGTATTCTGCATTGTTCCAACCTTCGTCACCGGTAGAGATGTTGGCTCCGAAGTTCCAGTTTGAGTTGTTAACTACATTGCTTAATACGTTATTAATCTGCTGGCTCACGGTGCCACTGAGCAGGCTCTGCATGGCTAAACTCGTCTGACTCTGTCCTGTCTCTGCCGTTGAATTGTTATTTCCCTGCGTATAGAAACGTCCGATGGCCAACAGATAAAGCACCTGTTGGTTCATTTCCTCTTCACTGTTGATGAGGCTGAACACCATTTGTTTGGCATCGTTGTTGACCGTTGGCAAGTCTAATCCGAAATCAATCTTGGGCGAGGCTGGCGTCCCGGTGATGTTCATCAGGCAGTTCACACGGATGTTATTGTTGGAGAAACTGCGTCCAATGTGTAAGTCACCCAGGCTGACTCCCTGTACCGTATATTGTGCCTTGAGGTTCAGTGCTGCAGCATAGGGGTCGCCACCAAAACTGATGCTGCCACCAGGAACAAACTGGAAGTCTTTCTTTATTGCATTCTGAATAGTCAGTTTATAGATACCATGATCAATGAGATAGTTGCCATAGAGGTCGAAGTTGCCTTTGTTATAATAGGTGGCACGCAGTCCTCCGCTGCCATTCAGGGCAATATAGTCACCGGTTGTTGGATCCATGAGCAGCTTGAGCGTCATCTCCGGCGTGACATTGACTAAGAAGTTGATGTGCATGTCGGTGGGGATTTCTACATGGTGCACTTCTGTTTTCTTTTCTTTGGGATGGAGGGCACGTAGTATCAAGCTGTCGCGGTTATTCCAATGAATGAACTCCTGCTTTGAGATTGCTGTCGGGCTGGATACGTTGTAGACTATCTGACTGCCATGGTTGGGCGTGGCATTGACATCAATAGTGACCTCACCACTCTTGCCACGAATGTCACATTTTCCCGTGACATAGGCCGTGCCGTAAAAGGTGTTGTTGTTGAAAGAGTGGGTATCATAGGCGAGGAGGTTATGTGCTGCGACATGAATATCGTAGTTTAGCTTAGTGAGATGCTGGTGATAGAGCGTACCGTTGACAATTCCCAAATGAGCATCCCGATCATAAACCGTATCATTGACGAGGCGGATTTCATTGGGAACGGCATGGATGTGAGCGTCTTTCAACCTGTAGGTTGTGTTGAGGGGGCTTAGATGAAGATTGCCGTTAGCTGTGACATCACCGGTAAGGTTGATGCTGCCGAGTGGGCCTGCCACCTGTATGTTACCGTTGGCATAGGCATCCACGTTATCAATGAAACTGCTGCAGAAGCTTTTGAGAAACTCTATACGTGTGCCTTTAGCTGCAATGTTCAGTTCAATATTGTCTTTTCGTGGTGACACATAGCCTAAGATTACGGTTTCTATAGGCGTGACGGTGTTGGTAACATGATTGGAAACCGTGTCTTTAGCCGTTGCGTCAATATCTATCTGGCCTTCCTTGTCGTTCCACTTTGCATCAGCATATAAGGTTCCCATGCGCCCTTCCTCAAAGCGGAAATCGTTAACCTTCAGTTTTGCGGAAGCCGATGGTTTGCCGAAAGCCGAAGCAACATAAGCCTTTCCTGTAGCTTTTCCACTGAATTCCACGGCATGGAAATTCACGAGATTGAGTATATAGGCAATGTCAACATTCCTGAGTTCTGCAATGATAGAGTCTTTCGGATTAGGCGTTGCACGACCGTCAATGATGATATGTTCGTTGCCGTGGGTAACGGCAAAGTGGTCTATCGTCAGGTCTTTTGCGTGATAGATAATGTCGCTGGGCTGTATGGTCCATGTGGTTCCATTAACAAAGACCTTGGATGAATGCACATTGATATGGGCTGCATCCTTACCTTGTATCTTGAAGAAATCGGTCTCTGTGTGTAGGGAACCGTGAATGTCCTGACCTTTGAGGTTCTTCCAAGTGAGTACGGAATTCAGTTTGTTGTCAGCAGCTTTGGCCTGAATGTTCCAATATATTCCTTTTCCATCTTCAGAGAGTTTTCGGGCATGGATGTTGGCTTTCAACGTGTCTGAGGGTGCATCTATCTTGATATAGCCCTGTTCAAAATGATTACCTGCATAGCTGAATGAAGGCAGTTGAGCAGTCAGATTCATCTGTCGTTGGCGATCGTTGACTTTGGCAGACAGCTGAATTGGTTTCTCAAAATTAATGTCTGCGCCGAAAAGTTTCTGTAGCCAATCGCTCTTCTTGATATTGGCATTCAACACGAAGTCGTTGCTGTCGGTGTGTTTCATGCGTGGTAGACCGGGAAGAGTAGGCAATTTGCTGGCCAGAATATTTGTGATACTGTTAGGTAAAGTAGCATAGTTGTAATGGCCGACAAGCTGCATTTGTGCAAAATCACTCTGTAAGGTGACAACGTGTTGGTCGTTTTCCTGACCAGCCTGCAACTTCAGTTCGTTCAGTCGGTAGCTGTTGTTGGGCGCCTGCATCTCAAAGTTATTCATGGTGATAGTGCCGTTGGCCGTGTTCAGATTGCGTCCGCTGATGTTGGCATTGAACTCCATGGAGAAAGTTGTTGCAGGAAAATTGTCGGTCAGTTTCAGTGCATGTGGATTGAAATTCGCAATGTGGCCGGTGAGGTTCAACTTGAGATTTCGTCTGATATTACTGAAATCACCATTGATTTGCACTTTCCCATTGGGATCGTTGATATTGAGTTTACCCTTAAAGCTCTGTTGATGGTCGCGCTTTTGAATGATACCGTTGATGTCGATATTATGATAGGTGTAGTGATTATAGTCTACATGGTCAATCGTTCCTTGTGTATCAACCTTGAAGTTTTTCCCTTCTGCATTGCCTTTGGCATAGAGTTTGGCAGCTATGATGCCCAATTGTTGATTGTCTATAATCTTTCCTAAGTTTACACCATCAGTTTCAATGCGTCCATTGAAGTTCTTTCCGTGCAAGCCAACTCTTAGGTTTGCATTGCCGGCATCAGTGTAGAGCATGCCTTTCATGGCGATGTCTTTCCCATAACCACCCAGGTTTCCTTTGAACTGGATGTTGCCCAAGCGTGTAACTTCAATGGGAATATTCAGGCGTTGCCCTAAATTGTCACTGATGAATTTGATGCCATCTCCTCGCATTCTTAAACTGTTGATGTCTGCAGCCCAGCGTGTTTTTGCTTGCCAGTTGCTTACAGAACCATTGGCCGAAAGATAGATACTGTGACTATTTACTAATAGAGATGCGATGCGAGCTGTCGTGCCGGTGCCGTTGACAGACAAGGAAAGGTCGATTTTTTTCTTGAAGTTTTTGAGTTCAGGAAGCATGAAAGCCAAATCTGAAGGGCGGATGACAGAGTGGTTGAGCGTTGCAGAATATTGAATAGAAGGTAGCTGTAACTTGCCGTCCTCAAAAGAATAGCTTGCTTCTCCATCCTTGATGTTTACCTGTGTGCCAGGCAGTTGAATGGTGAAAAAATCCAACTTTGCCTGTTGTTTGTTGGCAATGAACTTGGTTGAGAGCGAAACAAGCTGTAGACCGCTTGCTTCTTTGAGTGATAGTTTTTTGACGACAAGGTTGATACTGTCGTTCGTAAGTGCGTTGAGAATAATATGTGCACTGATATCTGACACGTTCAGATGTCTTGTGTCTAATTTTCCTGTACAGCTCTTTGTGTCCTGTTGGTTGTATTTTAATCGACTGTTACGAATGATGAGTGCCCCCACATGCAAATCGAGTTTGCTTTGGGAACTCTTATCTTTTGATGCGAGCGAATCGAGCACAAACTGGTAGTTAGGCTTTGTTTCAGCTGTGTGGCGATAGGTATTTACCATGGCACCAAACAGCTGGGCAGATGATACAGAAATATGACCTTCAAGTAAAGGGAGTATTTCTATCTTGACAGAAGCACGCGAAGAGCTAAGCAGTTTCTGTCCATACTGGTCATAAACCACAATGTCATCAATAATCAAGCGATTGAGAAAGCCGAGATCAACCTTCCCAATCTCAACTTTAGTGCCTAATTTCTCTGCTAAGACATGGCTTGCTTCTTGACCAATAAACCCTTTAACTGCTGGGATGTGCAGCAATATAATAAGTGCAAAATATAGCCCTGCCAAGGTCCATATTAAGGCATTGACAATATGTTTGAGTCTTTTCAGTTTGTCCTCTCTAACGCATTTACCTTGCAAAAATACATCAATTTTAATTCATGAGGGAATAAATTGCATTTTTTTCTTTCTTTTATGCTTATTTTTCTTTAATTTTGCATCCGTTGTTTTACACCTGTTCTTTCTTAAGGTAAAAGAAGTATTCATATATAAAATAGTTATGGCAAATGTAATTAAGTTACGTAAGGGCTTAGACATTAACCTGAGAGGTAGGGCCAATGGCGAAATTATAAAACCGATTAAAAGTGCTGAATATGCGCTTGTGCCGGATAGTTTCGGAGGCGTTACACCAAAGGTTGTTGTGCATGAAGGTGACTGTGTCAAGGCAGGGGACGCTCTGTTTGTGGACAAGAAATATCCTGAAGTGAAGTTTGCATCTCCTGTCAGTGGTACTGTGGAAGCAGTCGTGAGAGGCGAACGCCGCAAGGTTCTCTGTGTCAAAGTGAAGGCTGATGACACCCAGCAATATGTTGATTTTGGGACAAAGGATGTTGTTAAACTTGAGGGTGATGCTGTCAGAGCGGCGCTTTTAGAAGCTGGTTTATTTGGTTATATTCAGCAGTTGCCTTATGCAGTGGCTACAACTCCCGACACAAAGCCGAAAGCAATCTTTGTTTCTGCATTTAGAGATATGCCTTTGGCTTCAGACTTTGAAATAGAACTAAGAGGTAATGAGAAAGATTTTCAGACGGGATTGACGGCTCTTTCAAAGATACAGAAGACTTACTTGGGGGTAAGTAAGCAGCAAACTTCATCTGCACTTATCAGCGCAAAGGATGTTGAAATCAATATCTTCGAGGGGAAATGCCCTGCAGGAAATGTCGGTGTACAAGTCAATCATGTTGCTCCTGTTAATAAGGGAGAGGTTGTTTGGACAGTAGATTCTGCAGCTGTTATCTTTTTTGGCCGCTTGTTTAACACCGGAAAAGTGGATCTTCGACGTGTTATTGCCGTTGCCGGTAGCGAAGTTAAGACTCCATCTTATGTTGAAACATTGGTGGGAACTCCACTTTCTGCAATGCTTGAAGGCCAATTGAATGCTACAGAACATGTGCGTATCATCAATGGAAACCCACTGACAGGTCACAAGTCTACGCTTGAAGATTACATAGGTGCTCATACCTCTGAGGTTATAGCAATCCCGGAAGGTGATGAAAGGCATGAACTTTTCGGTTGGATACTTCCACGTCTCAATCAATTCTCTGCTTCACGTAGTTATCTTTCTTGGCTCTTGGGTAAGAAAGAATACGACCTTGATGCACGCATAAAGGGTGGTGAACGTCACATGATTATGAGCGGAGAGTACGATAAAGTGCTTCCAATGGATATCTATGGAGAGTATCTTATCAAGGCCATCATTGCAGAAGACATCGACAAGATGGAGCAGTTGGGTATTTATGAAGTAAGCCCGGAAGACTTTGCTGTGGCTGAATTCGTAGACTCTTCCAAGTTGGAATTGCAAAAGATAGTACGCAATGGTCTTGATATGCTTCGTAAAGAGAATGCTTAATATTTAAGGATAAAAAGAATTATGAGTCTAAGAAAATATCTTGATAACATCAAACCTACATTTGAAAAGGGTGGTAAACTCCATGCTTTTCGAAGTGTGTTTGACGGATTGGAGACATTTCTGTATGTGCCTAATACCACATCAGTGAGTGGAACCAATATCCATGATGCGATTGATTCGAAGCGTATCATGAGCTTTGTTGTGATAGCTTTGCTTCCAGCTTTGCTCTTTGGAATGTATAATATAGGCTATCAGAACTTTGCTGCAGCAGGAAAATTGGCAGAAGCTTCTTTCTGGAACATGTTCATGTTTGGCTTTTTGGCCGTTCTCCCCAAGCTGATTGTCAGCTATGTTGTTGGTTTAGGCATTGAATTTGCATGGGCACAATGGAAAGGAGAAGATATCCAAGAAGGCTATTTGGTTTCAGGTATCATCATTCCAATGATAGTTCCTGTCAGCTGTCCTTTGTGGATGTTGGCCTTGGCGTGTGCTTTTTCTGTGATTTTCGTTAAGGAAATCTTCGGTGGAACAGGTATGAACATCTTCAATGTGGCAGTTGCTGCCCGTATGTTCCTGTTCTTCTCTTATTCAAGTGCAATGACAGGTGACCGCGTATGGGTAGCTACTAACTCCATTTTTGGCCTGGGTAATACTCTTCCTGATGCCTTTACCGCAGCTACTCCGCTTGGCCAATTGGCAACAGGTAGTATGCCTGATGCATCATTGGCTGATATGATCATTGGCTTTATACCAGGTTCAATAGGTGAAACCAGCGTTATTGCTATTGCCATCGGAGCTTTTATTTTGTTATGGACAGGCATTGCCAGCTGGAAAACCATGGGCTCTGTATTTGCCGGTGGTATTGTGATAGCAGTGTTGTTCCATGCTTTGGGTATGACACCTATACAATGGTATGAGCATATTGTGTTGGGTGGTTTCTGCTTTGGTGCAGTGTTTATGGCTACCGATCCTGTCACTTCTGCTCGTACAGAGACGGGAAAATACTACTATGGTTTCTTCATCGGTGCACTTGCTGTGATAGTCCGCGTAATGAATCCTGGTTTTCCCGAGGGCATGATGTTAGCGATTTTCTTCGGCAATATGATTGCTCCACTCATCGACTATTGCGTTGTTCAGCGCAACATCTCTCGTCGTGCAAAACGTGTAACGAATGAAAAATAAATAAGAGATTGATTATGAAGACAAATTCAAATTCATATACGATTATCTATTCTGCCGTTATCGTAGTCATTGTTGCTTTCCTTTTGGCTTTCGTGTTTCAGGCTTTGAAACCAATGCAGGATGCTAATGTGGCACTTGATAAGAAGAAGCAGATACTGAATTCACTCAACATTCGTGACCTTAGCAATGAAGAAGCCGATGCCAAATATAAGGAAGTGGTCATTGCCGATGAAGTGATTGATGAAAAAGGAAAGGTTGTTGAAGCTGGAACGCAAGGTGGTGAAAAAGCCGGTTTCAAGCTTGAAAGCAAGGATTATAAGGCAGGTAAGTTGGCTTTGTATATCTGTAAAGTCAACGGTTCTCGCAAATATGTAATCCCTGTTTATGGTATGGGACTCTGGGGGCCTATCAGTGGGTATATCGCTTTAAATGAAGATAAGGCTACGGTCTACGGTGCCTATTTCAATCATGAAAGTGAGACTGCAGGCTTAGGTGCAGAAATCAAGGACAACGTTGCTTGGCAGGAAAAGTTCCAAGGCAAGAAAGTTTTTACATCAGGTGACGATAAAACTATTGCACTTGGAGTTGAAAAGAATGTCACCGACCCTGCAACACAGGTTGATGCCGTAACAGGTGCCACACTGACCAGTAATGGTGTGCGTGACATGTTGCATGAAGCTTTGGGCAAGTATCTGACATTCTTGAATGATAAATAATCCTTATAATAACAGCAGAAAATGAGTTTATTCAGTAAACAAAATAAAGAAGCATTTATCAATCCGCTGAACCTTGATAACCCAATCTTAGTTCAAGTGCTTGGTATCTGCAGTGCATTGGCTGTCACTTCACAGCTGAAGCCAGCTATTGTCATGGGACTTGCCGTTACAATCATTACGGCTTTCTCTAATGTTATCATTGCTTCTATCCGCAAAACCATTCCAATGCGCATCCGTATCATTGTTCAATTGGTGGTCGTTGCTGCTTTGGTAACTATTGTCAGTCAGATATTGAAGGCTGTAGCTTATGATGTCAGCGTGCAGTTGTCGGTCTATGTCGGGCTGATTATCACCAACTGTATTCTCATGGGGCGTCTTGAGGCTTTTGCAATGATGAATAAACCTTGGCCAAGTTTCCTTGATGGAGTTGGCAATGGTTTAGGGTATGCGTTGATTTTAGTTATTGTCGGTGCTTTCCGTGAATTGTTGGGACGTGGCAGTCTGCTTGGTTTCCAATTGATACCGCAGTCAGTCTACGATGCAGGTTATATGAATAATGGTATGATGACGATGCCGGCCATGGCCTTAATCCTTGTAGGTTGTGTCATTTGGATACATCGTGCCTATTTTTATAAAGAGAAATAAATAAAGTAGAAATAAGATGGAACATATCATTTCATTGTTTTTCCGTTCGATATTTGTCGACAACATGATCTTTGCTTTCTTCCTCGGCATGTGTTCATTCCTTGCCGTAAGCAAGAATGTAAAGACTTCCTTTGGGCTTGGTATGGCTGTAACCTTTGTGCTGTTTGTAACGGTTCCGGTTGATTATCTGCTCCAAACGAAGGTGCTTGGCCCCGATTGTTTGATTGAAGGTGTCGATCTTTCTTATCTGAGTTTCATTCTGTTTATTGCAGTTATTGCTGGTATCACCCAGTTGGTTGAGATGAGTGTCGAGAAGTATTCGCCTTCTCTTTATTCGGCTTTGGGTATCTTCCTCCCGTTGATTGCTGTTAACTGTGCTATCATGGGAGCGTCTCTTTTCATGCAGCAGCGCATCAATCTTGATCCAAGCAACACGCAGTATATCGGCAATGTGGCTGATGCTGTCGTCTATGCTATCGGTTCTGGACTCGGCTGGACATTAGCTATTGTGCTCATGGGTGCCATTCGTGAAAAGATGCAGTATAGTGATGTTCCAAAGCCACTGCAAGGGCTTGGCATCACGTTTATCACCGTTGGACTCATGGCAATGGCCATGATGGTGTTCAGCGGACTTAAAATATAATAAGGTATATGGAACAGTTCATTTTATCAAGCATAGGGGTATTCCTCATCATCATACTCCTTCTCGTCGTTATGCTGCTTGTAGCCAAGAAATATCTCAGCCCAAGCGGTAACGTAAAAATAGAAATCAATGGCGATAAAACGATAGAGGTGCCACAGGGCAGCAGCGTGATGGCGACCCTCAACGAGAATGGTATTTTCCTGCCTTCTGCCTGTGGTGGTAAGGCCAGCTGTGGGCAATGCAAGTTGCAGGTGCTTGAAGGTGGTGGTGAAATCCTTGACTCTGAAAAACCTCATTTCACGCGGAAACAAATTAAAGATCATTGGCGATTAGGCTGTCAGTGCAAGGTAAAAGGCGACTTGAAAGTCAAAGTTCCCGAGAGTGTCATGGGCGTAAAAGAGTGGGAGTGTACTGTCATTTCCAATCAGAATGTAAGTTCTTTCATCAAGGAATTCAAGGTGTCATTGCCTCCCGGAGAGCATATGGACTTCATCCCCGGCTCGTATGCACAGATTAAAATCCCTGCATATGATTGCATCGACTATGATAAAGATTTCGATAAGGCACTCATTGGCGAGGAATATATAGGTGCATGGAAGAAGTTTAATATCTTCTCTCTCAAAGCACATAACCCCGAACCTACCGTTCGCGCTTATTCCATGGCCAACTATCCTGCCGAGGGCGACATCATTACGCTTACCGTCCGTATTGCTACAACGCCTTTCCTTCCACGTCCGCAAATAGGTTTCCAAAACGTGCCTACAGGTATCGGATCCTCTTATATCTTCTCTCTCAAGCCTGGAGATAAGGTGATGATGAGTGGGCCTTATGGCGACTTCCACCCGAATTTCACTTCCGGTAAGGAGATGATTTGGATTGGTGGTGGAGCGGGTATGGCACCGTTGCGGGCACAAATCATGCACATGACAAAGACGTTGCATACAACCGACCGCGAAATGCACTTCTTCTATGGTGCACGAGCCTTGGGTGAGGCTTTCTTCCTTGAGGACTTCTGGGAGCTTGAAAAGGAATATCCAAACTTCCATTTCCACCTTTCGCTCGACCGTGCAGACCCGAAAGCCGATGCAGCGGGGGTGAAGTATTATACAGGTTTTGCAGTTAACTGTATCCGTGATACCTACTTGAAAGATCATGAGGCACCTGAAGATTGCGAGTATTATCTCTGTGGTCCTCCAATGCTTATCAAGACAGTGACCGATTATCTGGATGGTCTTGGCGTTGATCAAGATGCAATCATGTATGATAACTTCGGTTAATCAGTCGGAAAGTTATATCAGGAAAAGGCATGCCGGAAGTCATTCGGCATGCCTTTTTCGGTTTTATACGTTCAATCAAGTCATTTGTATTCACCAATATCTCCTTTTCGTTCTGTCTTTTGAGAAAGCTCTTCCTCTCCGTTGCTTTATCAATAAAGATGTTCAGAAAATACTTCTTAAATTTCTTTACAATTGCCCTCGCTATACTCGCGTATTTGAAAAGAGACTTTTCCTCGCCCTAAATAAGGCTTGTTTTTCGATGAATTGCAATGTTTTGACAGTCAGGTAGTTATGAGATTCAGAGTAAATGGCAATGCAACATCACGCTAAAAAGCATTGTAATTTGCCTCAAATTACCTCGCAATTTGCCTCATTTCGTTGTGTATTCTGCCTCAAGTTATTGTCTGATCTGCCTCAAATCAAAGCTTATTATGAATGGAGTTGCATGTAAAAGAAATGAAAACGAGACAGTTGAAGTTCAGAAATGACTTTGCTCATGCGTTGAGAATGGTTTTTTATTTCTATTTGGTGTGGCCAAAAGATGTTAAATTTCTGCTGATAATCTTTACAAAACGGAGGGATTTCTTTATTGCTTCGAAAGGGTAATCGTTGATAAAAAATGACGGGAAATCTGTATTACTGTAAAAAAATCATTATCTTTGCAAAGCGTGTATGGATATTCTTGATAGGTCTTGCAGACAAAAAACATAAAAACAAATCGTATGAAAAAGGTGATGTTTTCTCTTGCCCTGCTGTTGATGATGCCTTTCGCTATCATGGCAGACAGCTATAATTCGTTGTGGAAACAATACGAACAGGTGCAGAAAAAGAACCAACCGCGTTCGGCTATCGGCATCCTCAATCAGATTAGTGCTAAGGCACGGGCAGACAAAGCCTATGGTCAGCTCATCAAGGCCGAGCTTGAACAAGTGGTCAACTGGCAAGACCTGTCAGGCGACTCCCTGCAACCACAGTTACAACGGTTGAGCCTTTCAGCCATGAAAGCCGAGAAAGACGACCGTGCTGCAGCAGCAATCTACTACAGTGTGCTGGGGAGAATCTATCAAAAGGAGTTCAGATATGTAGCCGACTCCATGGAGGTGAGCAAGAAGTTCATGCGCCGTTCCATGCAGAACCCTGCACTCTTGGCTGCTGTAAAGGCCGAGAACTATGCACCATTGATGATAGAAGGTATCGACAGTCATATTTTCTACAACGACCTTTTGCATGTCCTTGGCTTTGCTGCCGGTGACTATAAGACGCTTCTTCAATGGTATGAAGCTCACAACAACCGCAGTGCAGCCTGCTATTGTGCCTTTAAGTTAGTTGAGGAGCAGCACTGCAACGACAAATACGAACTGAAGAAATCAAAATATCTGCAATGTCTTGACTCGCTCATCACATGCTATCAGGATTTGCCTATTGCTGGTGAATTGGCTATTGCCCGTTATAATTTCATGGATCAGGCCAATGATGTGACGGCTGCTGAAAAGATGAACTATCTCAACTATGCACTCTCCAAATGGGGCATCTGGCCTCGTATGAACATACTTCGCAATGCACAGAGCCGCCTCACGCTTCCGAGTTTCATCGTTGATTGTGGCCCGACAGTACAGTTACCTAACAGGCAAATCAGAGTAAAGATACGTCAGCTGACAAATATTCAGAACCTCACGATGACTGTTACACGGTTGAATACGCAGGAATATCTGATGCTCAACCCAAACGAAAAGCAGGAATATGCCAAGCTTGAAAAGCTGTTGCTGCTGCCTACGGCTACTTCGGTGACCCATCGTTACGTGGGACTGCCAGCCTATAAGGTGAGCTGTGACTCTATGACGATTGCTCCATTGCAGAAAGGCGTCTATCTTGTTGAATTCACAACAGATAACAAAGACATCAAACCCGAGCGCACATTGCTCCACATTTCAGATATGTATGTGCTGCAAACCGGCCTTCCCGGAGGGATTACGAAACTCGTTGCCATGAGTGCCACCACAGGAAAGCCCATTGCAGATGCCAAAATCAATGTCTTTACGCGTAACTATAACGAGAACGAAATCAAATTACGGGCTACGCTTGATGTGGATAAACACGGAGAAACTGTCTATCAGCCGCATAGCAATGCATCCGTGGTTCTCTATCAGGCTTTCACTCCTGACGATAAATTCTGCCTGTGGCATGCTGATAATTCCTACTATTCAGCGGGTGAAGACTATGCTAAGGACGATGAAGATGATTTCATAGAGAATGATATCCAGCTTTTCACAGACCGCCGTCTCTACCGTCCCGGACAGCAAGTCCACGTGAGCTTGATTGACTTTAAGAAGGATAACCAGACGAAAAAGGCTTCTGTCAATGTAGCAGACAGCATCACATTGAAACTCTATGATACTGAAGATAACGAGATAGCAACGAAGAAAGTGCTCACCGATGCCTATGGAACGGCCAATGCAACGTTTGACCTTCCTAAATCGGGAAAGACAGGTTCGTTTTCGATTGAAGCCAACGAAGATTACCAAACAGATTTTCATGTTGAGGAATACAAGCGTCCTACGTTTACCGTTGACTTCACTCCTTATGCAAAGGCCTATCAGAATGGTGACACAATCCATGTGGAGGGCACGGCCAAAAGCTATGCCGGGGTTCCTGTGCAGGGTGCCCAGGTGGTCTATACTGTGACCCGTCGGCCGAATTGGTATTGGTGGAGAGGTGACAATGAATATCAGAAGACACTCAAGACAGACACCATCAAGACAGATGAGGAAGGGCATTTTCATGTGCCGGTAGTGCTCACTATGCCCGAAGCCAAGAACAACATGTCGCGTTATTATATCGTTGAAGTGAGTGCAACGGTCACCGATGGTGCCGGCGAAAGCCATGAGGGGAGCCTCAATCTCCCGCTCAGTAACCGTTCTACTTATTTCTATTGTCGGTTGCCCGAACGCATAGAGCGCGACAGTATGCTGCATTTCACCTTTGATTATAAGAACCTTTCCGGTCAGAATATTGCCGCAAAGATAGACTATAAGGTAGACAATACGGTATATCAGGCCAATGCTAACGAGTCTGTTACGTTTGATCTTGGGAAGCTGAAGAGTGGTCGCCACACTTTGGAAGCTATCTGTGGCGAGGATACGCTGCACTGTTCGTTTACGGTATTCTCGTTGAAAGACAAGAAGCCTGCTGACGAAGCAGAGGATTGGTTCTATGCGAGCAGTGACCATTTCAGAGAAGATGGCAAGCCTGTCTATGTGCAGATAGGTTCGAGCAGGCATGATGTTATGGTGTACTATAGCATGCTTTCGGGCAGCAAGGTGCTTGAAAGTGGCACTTTCACGCTGAATGATGAACTGCGTACACGTGCCTTGAAATATAAGGAAGAATATCATGACGGCATCACATTGGCTTATGCTTGGGTGAAAGATGGTGTGCTCCATAGCCACGATATAACTGTTCGTCGTCCCGAACCGAAATTGGAACTTCACACGAAATGGATTACTTTCCGCGACAAACTCACGCCCGGACAACAGGAAACATGGACGCTTCAGATTACAGATAAAATGGGCAAGCCCGCTCGTTCGCAACTCATGGCAACGATGTATGACATGAGCCTTGACGATATTTATGCACACAATTGGGACTTAGATGTACGTTTCAATTGGTATTTACCTTATATGCAATGGCGTGGAAACAGTTTTGCGGCGATGAGTCTCTATGGTGAAATGCCACTGAAACAACTCTATGTGCGTTCTTTCGACTTTACACATTATGTGCTCAACGGTTATATTCGTCCCACGGTTTATGTGCGTGGATCACGTGCCGTGCAAAAGTCTTCCATGACAGGCAGCATGGTTCTTGCCAAGGAAGAAGTGGCTAATGCGCTTTGTGGAAGTCTAAGTGCAGTTCTTAACGAGGTTGTCACTACAGGATATAGTGTTCCGAAGAAACACAGGGAAACGCAACAATCTGTACAGAAGCAGACATCTCTGCGCAAGAATTTCAATGAAACGGCATTTTTCTTTCCTGCACTGCAGACCGATAATAAGGGGAATGTGAGTCTGAAGTTCACGCTTCCGGAGAGTGTAACGACATGGCGTCTGCTGGGATTGGCACACGATAAAGAAATGAATAACGCTGAGCTTGAAGCCACAGCTGTGGCAAAGAAGAGTGTAATGATTATGCCCAACATGCCTCGTTTCGTCAGGATGGGTGACCAGGCAATGCTTTCTAATCGTGTTGTTAACACCACGGGCAAAGTGCAAAGTGGACAGGTAGAGATGCTGATACTTGAACCAAAGACAGGAAAGCAACTTTTCTCTGAATCAAAGAAACTGACGTTGGCCCCCAATGCCACGGCATCAGTCGCCTTTACTTTTGAGCCTTTGCAGCTTCGTACCATGGGCTGCGATCTTGATGCTGTGGTTTGTCGCATGGTGGTTAATGGTCAGTCTTTCAGTGATGGCGAGCAACATCTGTTGCCCATTCTTTCTGATAAGGAGCACGTGGTAACCACTTTGGCATTCAGTCAGAACGAACCTGGCACGAAGACCATTGATGTTGATAAGCTATTTCCTGTCAAGGAAGAGAAGAATAAACTGAAAATAAGTTATACGAACAATCCTGCATGGATGATGATAGAGGCTCTTCCAACGGTTGCCCATGCATCGACAAAGGATGCAATCAGCCTTGCAGCCAAGTATTATGCCAACAGTTTGTCGGCTCACTTGATGCAGTTGGCAGGGCAACAAGACTCTGTAGCCGTGATGAACAGCTATAAGGAAGAGGCTCTTTTCGCACTGCGTCAGTTGCAGCTTGCCGAAGGTTCGTTTTCTTGGTGGCCAGGAATGCGAGGCTCGTTGTATATCACCGTGGGCGTAGCCGAAACGCTGCAACGTCTCAATATGATGATAGGAGAGCAGCAGGCGACAAAGAAATTGTTAGACAACAGTATGAAGTTCATGGCCGGAGAAATAAGGAAACATGTTGTTGAACTCAAGAAAATGGAGACCAAAGGCTATAGAAACCTGCTGCCGTCTGAGACCGACATGCAATATCTTTATATATGTGCGCTGCGAAAAGAGAACCTCAATAATGCCGACAACAGATATCTATTAGGGCTTGTTGAGAAGCATCATACGCTGTTCAGCATCTATGGAAAGGCTATGATGAGTGTCATTCTGAGTCGTAGTGGAAATATGAAATTAGCCAAGGAACACCTTGAGAGCCTTAAACAATACACCGTCTACTCTGACGAAATGGGGCGTTATTTCGACACACAGCGTGCACATTATTCATGGTTTGATTATCGCATACCGACAGAGGTAGCTGTCATAGAGGCGCTGAAAACCGTTACTCCCGATGACAAACAAACTATCAGCGAGATGCAACGCTGGTTGTTGCAGAGCAAACGCACACAAAGTTGGGACACTCCGATTAACTGTGTGAATGCTGTTTATGCCTTCATGCAAGGTGAAGCAAAGGAAAGTCTCACGAACTATGGTGCCAATACGGTGCTGAAACTCAATGGCGAAAAACTTAACACAACAGAGGCTACAGCCGGACGTGCCCTTGTGGAGGCAGAAAAGAGTGGTAAGAAGTTTGGTGTGTTGACTGCGGAGAAGACTTCGACCAACATCAGTTGGGGAGCCGTTTATGCTGAATATGACCAGAATATCAAGGACATTGACAGTCAGTCTACACAACTTAGCGTAGTCCGTCAGCTTGTTGATGCCAATGGAAAGGTTGTCAATGCTCGTAAATTCAAAGTGGGTGACAAGGTTAAAGTGCGTATCACACTTAAGGCCGACCGCGATTATGACTTTGTTGAAGTCACTGATAAACGCCCAGCTTGCCTCGAACCCGTCAATCAAGTCAGTGGTTATAGCTGGGAATATTACTACGCTCCCGGCGATCGCACGACGAGTTACTACTTCGATTGCCTTTCAAAAGGAACTCATACGATTGAAACAGAATATTATATCGACCGCGAAGGCTCATATATGAGTGGCACTTGCACCGCACGCTGCACATATAGTCCTGAGTTTGGCGGACGTGACAAAGCGATTAAATTGAATAATGAAAAATAAGATTTTAATAGGCTGTATGCTGTTCAGTGCAACACTTTCTGCACATGCCCAGCGTATCAATGCCAACCAGAAAGTTATTAATGTGGGGCAAGTGCTCTTCAAACAGCCTGTCAAGGCAGAGTTCAAACTGAAGAATAAAGGCTTTAAGACCTTGCGAATTCAAGATGTAAAGACAAGTTGTGGGTGTACGACGGCTTCTTTTCCGGAGACAGTCGGGGTAGGTAAGGACTTCACGGTGAGTGCTGTTTATGATGCCCAGACACTCGGACATTTCCATAAGCAGGTAGCCATATACAGTAATGCGGGCAAAGAACCGCTTGTGCTGACGATGCAAGGTGTAGTGGTCAGCGAGATTAAGGATTTCATGGGAACGTATGATTTTACGCTTGGTGACTTGAAAGTAGATGTAAACGATATTGAGTTTGACGATGTGAACCGCGGTGACCGACCATTGAAGAAGATACATATCTTCAACAATTCCAATCAAGTGGCACAGCCTGTATTCATGCATTTGCCGAGTTATCTTACCGCAGAGATGTCACCTTCGCGTATTGCTCCGCATCATTCGGGGACGGCAGTGCTTCATCTTGACTCACGAAATCTACGTGATTTCGGACTGACTCAAACCAATATCTACCTTGGTTTTGCACCGGGGGATAAGGTTTCTGAACAGAAACAACTTCAGGTTTCAACCATTTTGCTTCCTGCTTTCCAGCGTATGACAGAACAAGAGCTGGCACTTGCCCCCAAGCTGAGACTCTCGGCAGACAGTCTCGATTTGGGAGGCTTCGATGGGCGAAAGCGAATTAAAGGAGAGATAGAACTTACCAACACGGGGCGCTCACCTTTGGAAGTACGCAATTTGCAGATGTTCTCCAATGGTTTGGAAATTTCGTTGAACAAGACGAAGATAGAACCAGGCGGGCAGGCTAAACTCAAGGTGACAGCCATTGCCGACCAAATTAAGGAGTCCAAGCGTACTCTTCGAATACTCATGATTACCAATGATCCCGATAGGGGCAAGGTGGTTATTAAAATTAATGTAAGGTAAATGCTACAGATAGAAATTGACAATGGCAGTGGTTTCTGTTTTGGCGTGACCACAGCCATCAAGAAAGCCGAGGAAGAATTGGCCAAAGGGGGTACGCTCTACTGTCTTGGAGACATTGTACACAACAGCATGGAGGTGGAAAGACTCCACGAAAACGGACTCGTCACCATTAATCATGACCAATTGCGCGAGCTTCATGACGTGAAAGTGTTGCTGCGTGCACATGGTGAACCGCCTGAAACTTACGAACTGGCGCGTAGGAATAACATTGAGATTATTGATGCCACATGCCCTGTGGTATTACAGCTTCAGAAACGTATCAAGAAGCAATACGAAGAAGGGACTGATATTCCAGAATATAAAGAAGATGCAGACAGGCAGATTGTGATCTTCGGAAAGAATGGTCATGCCGAGGTTCTTGGCCTTGTCGGGCAGACACATAGCAGAGCCATTGTGATAGAAAAGTTTGATGATGTGAAGAAACTCGATTTCAATCGCAGCATCTATCTCTACTCACAGACGACGAAGAGCCTTGACGAATTTCATCATATCATTGACTATATACAGTCGCATATCTCGCCCAAAGCCGAGTTCAAGAGCTTTGATACCATCTGCCGGCAGGTGGCTAATCGTATGCCTAATATTGCGAATTTCGCCAGTAAGCACGATGTTGTGGTGTTTGTGGCAGGGAGGAAAAGTTCAAATGGCAAAGTGCTTTTTAAGGAATGCCAGAGCGTCAATGCCAACAGTCACCAGATAGAAAGTGCTGATGAAATTGATATGCAATGGTTCAATGGCGCAAAGACCGTCGGTATCTGCGGTGCAACGAGCACACCTAAATGGCTCATGGAAGAATGCAGGGATTATATCAGAAGGTGGAATGGCGAAGAGTCGAATTCATAAGTCATGCCTCTATTTTGTGTATTCGCATTGGTTAGATGAGTTCTTCTTTTTAGAATTCTATGAGGTATTGCTTGAAAATACTTATAGAAAGCATCTTTAGAGAGGTTTGTTAAGTCTCTTTCATAATAGAGTTGGCCCCATCAATATTGTAGAGGTAGGTGGAGCCAACTCTCATGAAGTAATAGGTAGAACGTTTTTCTGTCTATCAATAGGGAAGGGATTATTTGACAATCTTCTTGCCATTGACGATGTATAAGCCTTTTTTCGGCTGGTGTACACGTCGGCCAGAAAGATCATAGACTATACTATTGGTAAGCTTCTTGGCACGGAGGCTCTTGATACTTGTTGTCGTATTCTTTCCCTTGAATTCCTGTTTGTATATCTTTGCCTTATCGGAGAAGATTTCAAAGGTTAGTTCTATCCGACCATCTTCGTATACAAAACTGTAGTTATCGTCTATAGAACCCCAAAGCGTTACCTGCTTTTTGGCTTTTGTCTCAAGCTTTTCACCAGAGAGAGGGGACTCGGTAAAAATATTCCAACGCTTTTTCCCTTCTTCATAGTAGCATCCTAATCCATGGAATGGAATTTCTTTGAATTCATCATCTCCTAATTTTAAGTCTTTCAGTACTAACTTCGTATCATTTCCTTTCTTGATGATTTCTACATCAAAGACTTTCTCTGCTTCTTGCTTTTTAGTTTCTCCTTCGTTGATAATTAGTGTAGTGGTAGCTTTTCCTTTATAAATACCAAGTAGCTTTTCCGGAACATCTTGTGCCATCATCAGGCCTGTCTGGATGAGCAGAATGGCAGAAAGGATTGATTTTTTGAAAATTTGTGTCATGTTTTTGAATTATATTATTTACAGCTTGCAAAGGTAGTAAAAAGAATATAATCCCACAATACCATGTTGTACAAAACATTCTGTAATCAATGACGAAATATACAAATACTACTAAGAGACTGTCAATGGATATGTGATATCATTGACAAAAGAAAGACAATAGTATAGAGTTTATATTAAACTCATGTCTTAATGGCCAGTTTTACCACACGCTGGTTGTAATGGCGGAAGAAATAAGGAATTTTATAAAGCATTCTGAAAATGAAAGGAAAACGCCCATGATCGTATTTGCTCATGTAGAATTCTTTTTCGAGCTTTATCTTTGGATTCCATGCTTCCATATCCCTTGTGTTTAGCAGTGACCATTTGAATTCTATGTCTTTATCTACTTTCCGTAGAGAGTCATGCTGTCCGGAATGGCCAACCAAAGCGAAAGCTAACATGTCGAACACTATGGTAGCATTGTCGAAGCGGGTGCAAAGTTCATGAAAAAAGGCCTTTATCTTTTCTGGTTCAAAGTACATCAATACACCTTCAATGATGATGAGGATTGGTTTTCCATGGGATTTCACGATTTCTGTCCAACCATACTCAAACATGGAAGATGTTATATAGGTGTTTCGTTCACTTTCAGACAACAACTGGCGACGTAGTCTGATAGCATCCTCAATATCCAAGTCGTACCAGTGTGTTACTGACGGACGATGAAGTCGTTCATACCGGGCATCTATACCGGCTCCCAGTTGGATAACCACTGCGTCTGGATGATTATAGAGGAAATCTCGGATTTCTGCATCAATTAGGCTCGCCCTGACACAGCATCCTGCCTGTGAGAATTTTGCCTTGCTGAACTTGGAAAAATCATATTCTATTTTCTCCATAATTTCTACAGCCTTTTCATCATGCAGCAGAGCATCCGCACGTTTGGTTTCTTCAGCCTTTGCCCATAGCGTTATCAGCATGGTCTCAGATACATTTGTAAGTTTACTTTTAACCATATATTCTATTTTATTGTTGTCAATGTGGAAAGTGGGAATTATTCATCTATATCTTTAAGCGAAAAGAAATACACAGTATCATTGAG
>OJIY01000140.1_pt1 | contig 49145 bp, 41 predicted proteins | sample 1596061 | NCBI WGS metagenome assembly OJIY01 (sample SAMEA4350111, study PRJEB24818) | metagenome | biome: human; feature: gut; material: faeces | place: Denmark | collected 2013-09 | reverse complement strand
GTTGTCATTAATAATGTTAAAATTTAACTTGACGTATTTATTTCCTCAAATAGTTTCTTTAAAAAGTATAATCGATACCCTTTTAATATGTAATAGATACAAAAAAGCAACAAATAAGAAACAATAAAGACGAGAATACTACGTATTAACACTATAACCTCAGCGATTTCATGTTGTTACAAAGAATACCCGGTTTTTAACATCTTACACGAATGATGAGTAAGCGGAATATTCTGATATTTAGTCGGGATTATACCTAATATAAAGATATTGATGCTGATTTTGAGTTCAAAATGGGTGATTTAACTACCTTTTCATGCTTTAGCGGAATGACAGACAACCCGGAAGTGTGATTGTTGTCTTACAATATGGCTGAAGATAGTTTGTTAAATTTTCTGAGGGCATTATGAGAAAATACAAAGGTTAAAATATCTGAATATTTCCATAAAATACATAAAATCAGGCGATAATATTTGTCAGTAATTGTATTGATATGTGTTATTTTGTTTACTTATAAAATAAGTAACGCTGACGGAAATCTATTCCTTCATTAAATAAAAAATCCAGGTTGATTATAATTTCACTATATAATGAAATATACAGCATTGTTTTTTCTTTTAATTCACAGGTTTAGTTATAAGTGATGGTTGTAAAAAACAACAATTACGTGTATTTTTTGCTGTCGTCAGGTGATGAGTGAAATTTAACGGTATGCGGAATTTATTGCTTTTATTGTTAGTTATCGTGTTATTGGGACCATTGGGTATTGATCTTTATTTACCGGCTATTCCGGCAATTGCAAAAGGTCTGGGCAGCAGTGAGTCATTGATTCAGTCAACTATCTCGTTGTTTATTCTTGTATTAGGTGCAGGTCAGCTGATTTCCGGATACCTGGTGGATAAATTCGGCCGCAGACCGATGGCGATGGCGGGCATGGTATTGTATATCGCCGGTTCCCTGACTGCAGCCTTTGCGGTGACTCCGGGGATGTTTATCGCATCCCGGTTAATTCAGGGAGCGGGTGTCTGCTGTACCTCAGTGGTTGCTTTTACCTGTGTCCGCGATTGTTTTAATGGCAACGAAGCAGCGCGTGCTTTCGGTTTTTTAAACGGGACATTAAATATTGTTCCGGCGCTGGCGCCGCTGCTGGGCGGTATTATGGCGGAATATTACGGCTGGCGGCTGCCTTTTGGTTTTCTGGCGCTGTATGCCTTTATTCTGCTGATTCTGACGGCTAAATATCTGCCGGAAACCCGCCCGGAAAGCAGTGTTCAGCATAAAGAGAACCCGCTGAAGAGCCTGGTTTCTGTGCTGTTCAATAAGCGGTTTTTGATCTTTTCCCTGGTGAACGCCGGGACAATGGGAATGGTATTAACGTATGTTTCCCTGGCTCCGGCGGTACTGATGGGCGATGCGGCACTCAGTCCGTTACAGTTTTCGGTTGTGTTCGGCGCTAACGGGTTCTGGATCATGGGGATCAGTATGATAGCCAACCGGGTGATCCGCAGAGCCGGGCGGCCTGTTTGCCTGGTTTCCGGTGGTGTACTGATGGCGCTGGGGTGCATTGCGCTGACACTGAGCCCGGTACTGCTCTCTGCACAAATACAGAATCACTGGCTGATCTATATGCTGCCGGTGGCTGCTGCCTGTGCCGGGCTGGCTTTTATTATGGGACCGGCAACCAGCTATGCCCTGGAGCCTTATTCTGATAATGCCGGTGTCGCCTCTTCACTGGTTGGCTTTATGCAGATGGCGGGTGGTGCGGTGCTGACGCTGGTTGCTATCGCATCTCCGCTGCCACCGAAAACAGCGCTTGCCGTCACTATGCTGAGCGGTGCCCTGCTGGCATGGAATGCGTACCGGGTGAGTAAAAACGAACAGCGGCAGGCATGATGCAGAAAGCGGAGATATCATACCTCTGTGATATACTCCGCCTTTGTTTTTCTTTCTGACTGATGTACCGGATATTTTCTGTAAATAACGAGATATCAAGAAGAACATGGAATCAAATTGGGTGTTCTTATAAAAAATAATTAAAACCTAAAATAAATTCCCTTGTATCATTTGTTTTTCCGGAATGAGAAAATGAGGGGAGATTCCTTCTATCCCACCAATAAGAAAAGGACTTTTACTATCATGTTGTTGTTTATTTTTATGAACAAAGCTTGAGCTATATGTTGCATAACAATATGAGCAACCATGCAGGCAGGTATTATATGAACCAATATCAATACTTTTGATACATCCACATGCTTCTCGTTGTCCGGAATCTTTTTGAGGATCAAGGTGAATACCAAAAACATTTTTAATCAACCGGTCATCAATACATTTTCCGTGCAGGACACCAGCCTGTGATACATCTACTTCTTCTGCACAGCTTTCTATCACCATATCGACTGATGAAGCGATTTGGTGCATGTAGTGAACCAGTTCTAATAAAGCGTCAGGCTGCTGAATAATATCAATGCAATCCAATCCATTAATTTTATTTAGATTTTTATTTGTTTTTGCATATAAGTCTGCAAAGCTAATGACTACTTTTTTTGTTTTTCCGGCCAGTAAATGTGCAATTTTATGAAAGAGGCGCTTATGTTCATTAACATCAACTATGTTACACAATAAAATAGGGTCATACCGCCAGATGACCTTCTCTGGACCTATCAATTCACTGAGTTCTTTAAATGTTCTGATTGCTTTATTTGGGTTTGGAACATTTTTTTCCAGAATTTTTGGATACCCAGTGATCGTATATTGGAAATAATATTGATAACCCCGCAGATTGAGTTCTGGTAGATGGTTCATTAGCATATGAGGATTTCTTGTCCAGAACACAAAAAGATCGACATTATTGGGGTTTAAAGAAATTCGTTTTATCTGATGAACATTAAAGGGATTCCTTGTAAGTAAGAAACCTTCCCTGACTCGGTTCATAAACCAAGGGGTATAAAATGCAGGAATATCTGTTCTTCTGCTAGCGCTGATAATCAACTTTATTTCCTATATTCGAATACAATGGTTTTATTTGTATGATCAATAAATTCAACTAAAAAAGTTTGTTCAATATCATATATGATATTGGTAGATTCTATTTCTATCCAATGTGGTCTGGTATAAGTACTTCCACTGAAAAAATATTGTGTATTTGAGTTAGTAATAAGGGAAATTCTGTTATGAAACTCATCTCGGCCAAAGCTATCCAAGTTAACATCAATGAATACAATAATTGAATCGCGTGGCAGGCTAGAATTTATAGCTAGTTCTAGTTGTTCTAAGAATAACCTACTATAGCCATTTTTGTACATGGTAGAAAAACTTTTACATACAAACACAATATGAGCATTTTGCAAACTGAACGGTGTTCTTAAATCAGTATATTGAAAACTACAATTCTGTGCGTTAGGCCGTGCGGTATTCCAAGCAGTACTGATATCTAATCCGGTATAGTTGATCTGAATATTTAATTTATTATCGTCATTATATTTAGAAAGTGCATAATAATCCGGAGCGAATCCACAACCTAATGAGATCACATTCAATGGAGAGTTGCCTCGAAACTTGTTAAGTATTTTTGATTTCTCTAAGTAGTGATATATCTCACTAATATAGCTGAGGCCATACTTTATAGCATAAGTATTCATTTTTTTCTGACAATTATAACTATCTTTCCGTTCACTATAGTAGTCTTCTGTGAGAGAATCCTCACAGTTGCATGGCGAACGATCACCGCAACATATCAGTTGAGCCATTTCATAGTTGCAATCTTGTAGTTTATTTAAAAACATAACAGCTTCCTTCTGTTTATTGATTTTTGGTTTGTAAATATTTTATTCTAAAACAAATTTTGGAGTGCGAGACGCATATGTATAGAAGCTTTCATTTTACATGGGTGAAAAATTTTTTATATGAACCTAGTCACTTTTTGATTAATTACACTCTCCGATAGTTTGGCAGTTTTGAATAAATTCAATAGGATATTTTCAATTATATTGATATATAAAATTAGTACAGTTCCTTTTTCTGGATAACTCATAAAATGATGGCTAGTTTTAGTTGAGTACACATATCTGCTTTGGCGTGTTTGTGTCTATGGTATAATAGGCCATCAGTTATATGTTCCTTTATTCAGGTCCCCAAAAAGCAGGGGTGCTGGTAGGGGTGCCGGTAAAGAAAAAACACACTAAAAAGACCAAATATGCACCAAAATACGCCAACAGAAAAAACCAATGAAAACCAGCAATTACGCGTTGTGAGCGGCTATAAGAACCTTAACCGTTTCTCCGTGGCACCGATGCTGGACTGGACTGATCGCCATTGCCGTTATTTTCACCGTAAGCTCAGCCGCCACGCGCTGCTGTATACCGAAATGGTGACAACAGGGGCGATTCTGTTCGGGAAAGGGGACTATCTGGCGTATAACGAGGCGGAGCACCCGGTGGCATTGCAGCTCGGCGGCAGTGACCCGGCGGCACTGGCTCAGTGTGCGAAAATCGCACAGGAACGCGGTTATGATGAAATCAACCTGAATGTCGGCTGTCCGTCTGACCGTGTGCAGAACGGAATGTTCGGTGCCTGTCTGATGGGTAATGCCTCACTGGTGGCAGATTGTGTGGCAGCGATGCGGGATGTGACCGATATTCCTGTCACCGTTAAAACCCGGATCGGGATTGATGATCAGGACAGTTATGAATTTCTGTGTGATTTTGTCGGCACCGTGGCGGATCGCGGCGGTTGCGAGATGTTTATTATTCATGGCCGTAAAGCCTGGCTCTCCGGCCTGAGCCCGAAAGAGAACCGGGAAATTCCGCCGCTGGATTATCCGCGCGTGTATCAGCTGAAAAAAGATTTTCCGCACCTGACCATGGCGCTTAACGGCGGTATTAAAACATTGGAAGAGGCGAAAACCCATCTGCAGTATATGGATGGCGTGATGGTCGGGCGTGAGGCATATCAGAACCCGTCAATCCTGGCGCAGGTCGATAATGCACTGTTTGATGCTGCCCTGCCGGTGACCGATACCGTCGCTGCCGTGGAAGCGATGTATCCGTATATTGAGGCGGAACTGGCGACAGGGACTTATCTCGGCCATATCACCCGCCATATGCTGGGGATTTTCCAGGGGATCCCGGGGGCGCGTCAGTGGCGGCGTCATCTGAGTGAAAATGCCCATAAAGCCGGGGCCGACCTGCGTGTGATTGAAGCGGCACTGGAATTTGTCACGCGGAAAAATATCGCGGAATAATCAGTCAGTCATAAAAAAGCCCGCCGTTTCTCAGAACCGGCGGGCTTTTTTCATTCTGTGACGATTACGGGATCAGAATGCTGGATCCGGTCGTTGCACGGCCTTCCAGGCGTTTGTGTGCCAGGGCGGCGTCTTTCAGCGGATAAACCTGATCCGCAGGGATGGAAATAGTCAGCTTGCCGCTCAGGATCAGATCAAAAATTGCCTTGCTGGCTTCGTTAAGCTCTTCGCGGTTGGTGATGTAACCGAAGACGGAAGGGCGGGTCACATACAGTGAGCCTTTCTTATTTAAGATCCCCAGGTCAACACCGGTGACCGGGCCGGAGGCGTTGCCGTAGCTGACCATCAGGCCACGGCGCTTCAGGCAGTCCAGTGACGGCAGCCAGGTGTCTTTGCCGACAGAGTCATATACCACACCGACTTTTTCACCGTCAGTGAGCGCCAGCACCCGCTCAACAATGTCTTCTTTATTGTAGTTGATGGTTTCCCAGGCGCCGGCAGCTTTGGCTTTCTGCGCCTTTTCATCAGAACCCACGGTACCGATCATCTTCGCGCCCAGCGCTTTGGCCCACTGGCAGGCGATTTGTCCGACACCACCGGCAGCAGCGTGGAACAGGAAGACTTCCCCGGCTTTTACCTCATAGGTTTTGCGCAGCAGATAAAACGCGGTCAGACCTTTCATAAAGCAGGCGGCAGCCGTTTCAAAGCTGATACCGTCCGGCAGAATGGCGAGCTTTTCTTCCGGTACGTTATGGATTTCGCTGTACGCGCCCAGCGGAGACTGGCCGTAGACCACGCGGTCACCGACTTTAATGTGTTTTACGTTAGCACCGGTTTTTACCACCACACCGGCGGCTTCAGAGCCGACACCGGAAGGGGATACCGGCGCAGGGTACAGGCCGCTGCGGAAATAGGTATCAATATAGTTCACACCGATTGCTTTGTTTTCCACCTGAACTTCACCCGGTGCCGGATCTGCCGGCGTAAAGTCACGATAAACCAGCACATCGGTGCCGCCGGGAGCATCAAATTCAATACGTTTAGCCATGGAGGGAACCTCATTCGGAAAAAAGAGTGACCACTTACCTGCAAACAGCGCAGAAACAGTAAGCGGGACAGTTAATCATATGATTTATTGTATTTGGCATAATTGCATGTCACTGAAAATTACTCAAGCTTCGTGCAATCAGCGGCAAAGGAGGGCTATACTACCCGCTCTGTCCCGTTCAGGGACGCAGGTATTTTCCCCGGCAGACGCACTGATAAGTAAGAGAGTTTCATGGCCAGATATCCCAAGGACACCAAGACCGACAAACCCCGTGACCATCAGATGGAAGGGCTGAAATTACCGCCGCATTCCCTGGAAGCCGAACAGTCCGTTCTCGGCGGACTGATGCTGGACAACGAGCGTTGGGATAATGTCTCTGAACGTGTGACCGGCGAGGACTTTTTCAGCCGTCCGCACCGGACGATTTTCAGTCAGATGCAGCGCCTGCTCGAGCAGGGACGGCCGATTGACCTGATCACCCTGTCTGAAGCACTGGAAACCGGCGGAGAGCTGGAAAATGTCGGCGGGTTTGCCTATCTGGCCGAACTTTCGAAAAATACGCCAAGTGCGGCGAATATTAACGCTTATGCTGATATCGTCCGCGAACGTGCGGTGATCCGCGATATGATTTCTGTCGCCAATGAGATCGCCGATGCCGGTTACGATCCGCAGGGGCGTTCCAGTGAAGATCTGCTCGATCTGGCGGAATCCCGCGTGTTCCAGATCGCCGAAAACCGTGCCAATAAAGATGAAGGGCCGAAGGGGATCGAGGCGATTCTGGAAGAAACCGTCGAGAAGATCGAAAAGCTGTATGCTCAGCCGCATGACGGGGTAACCGGGGTATCGTCCGGGTATCAGGATCTGGATAAAAAGACCGCGGGTTTACAACCTTCTGATTTAATTATTGTTGCGGCGCGTCCGTCCATGGGGAAAACCACCTTCGCCATGAACCTGTGTGAAAACGCCGCCATGACCGAAGAAAAACCGGTGCTGATTTTCAGCCTCGAGATGCCCGGCAACCAGATCATGATGCGTATGCTGGCTTCCCTTTCCCGCGTTGACCAGACCCGTATCCGTACCGGGCAGCTCGATGATGAGGATTGGGCGCGGATCTCCAGTACCATGGGTATTCTGCTGGAAAAGCGCAATATGTATATTGATGACTCTTCCGGCCTGACCCCGACCGAAGTCCGTTCCCGCGCACGGCGGATTTTCCGTGAGCACGGCGGCTTAAGCCTGATTATGATCGACTACCTGCAATTAATGCGCGTACCGTCCCTCTCTGATAACCGTACCCTGGAAATCGCTGAGATTTCCCGCTCCCTGAAAGCTCTGGCCAAAGAATTACAGGTGCCGGTGGTCGCGCTGTCCCAGCTGAACCGTAGTCTGGAACAACGTGCCGATAAGCGCCCGGTAAACTCCGACCTGCGTGAATCCGGCTCTATCGAGCAGGATGCCGACCTTATCATGTTTATCTACCGTGATGAGGTGTATCACGAAAGCAGTGATCTGAAAGGCGTGGCTGAAATTATTATCGGTAAGCAGCGTAACGGCCCTATCGGAACCGTCCGTCTGACCTTCAACGGCCAGTGGTCGCGTTTTGATAACTATGCAGGGCCGAGTTATGACGATGAATAAACCGTCTGAATATAATGCGGACGGAATAATAACCCTGATAACAAACAAGACATCAACAACCCCTAACCAAGGAACCCCTATGAAAGCGGCAACAGCCGTCATTGACCGTGGTGCGCTGCGCCACAACTGGCAGCGGATCCGGGAACTTGCACCGGACAGCCGTCATGTTGCGGTGGTCAAAGCAAACGCCTACGGCCACGGATTAGTCGAAATCGCCCGTGAACTCAATGAGGCGGATGCGTTTGCGGTGGCGCGTCTGAGTGAAGCGCACGCGTTGCGCGCCGGTGGTATTGTTAAACCTATCATCTTACTGGAAGGTTTTTTCGATGCGGCGGATTTGCCGGTGATTGTTGCCAGTCGTCTGGAAGTGGCGGTTCATTTTGAAGAGCAGTTAGTGGCGCTGGAGCAGGCGCAGTTATCGGATCCGGTGAAAGTCTGGATGAAAATTGATACTGGTATGCACCGTCTCGGCGTGCGTCCGGAAGAAGCGGAAGCGTTTTATCAGCGGCTGTGCCAATGCAGAAACGTACAGCAGCCGGTGAATATCATCAGCCATTTCAGCCGCGCTGATGAAGATGACGCACAGCCGACAGAAGCCCAAATCACTCGCTTTATGGCATTTGCTGCCGATAAACCGGGGGAAAAATCGATTTCCGCGTCCGGCGGCATTCTTTACTGGCCGCAGGCACACCTCGACTGGGTTCGTCCGGGGATCATTCTGTACGGTGTGTCACCGAAAAGTGGCACCGAAGCCGGTGATTATGGTCTGAAACCGGTGATGACCCTCAAATCCCGCCTGATTGCTGTGCGTAAACATAAAGCCGGGGAAGCAGTCGGTTACGGCGGTACCTGGGTCAGTGATCGTGACACCTGTCTTGGTGTGATTGCCGTCGGTTACGGTGACGGCTATCCGCGCAGTGCGCCATCCGGCACACCGGTGATAATTAACGGGCGCCGTGTTCCCATTGCCGGGCGTGTTTCCATGGATATGATAACTATCGACCTGGGGCCGGATTGCAGTGATAAAGCAGGTGATGAAGTCATTTTATGGGGGGATTCACTGCCGGTGGAGCAAATCGCAGAAGCCAGCGGTATCAGCGCCTATGAACTGATCACCAAGCTGACCTCCCGCGTGGCAATGGAATATCTGGACGAATAAAATCTGACGCGATATGTTCTGATAGTGAGAAAAATTACAATCAGGAGTATCGCTTGTGTTCGAACATGTAGACGCCTACGGCGGCGACCCGATCTTAACGCTCGTTGAGCATTTCAAACAGGATCCCCGGAAGGAGAAGGTCAATCTCAGTATTGGCCTCTATTACGACGATTCCGGGGTGACTCCTCAACTGAACAGCATCACACAGGCAAAACAGCGCTATAACGCACAGGATACCGGAGCCTCCCTGTATCTGCCGATGGAAGGTTTCTCCCCTTACCGCAGTGCGGTACAAACGCTGCTGCTGGGCGATGACAGCGGGCTTATCCGCCAAGGCCGCGTGGCGACGATCCAGACTCTGGGCGGATCCGGTGCACTGAAGATCGGCGCGGATTTCCTGCACCGTTATTTCCCGGGATCGGATGTCTGGCTCAGTGATCCGACATGGGAAAACCATCAGGCGATCTTTGCCGGTGCCGGATTTAAAACTCATTATTATCCGTATTTTGATCCGCAGACCAAAGGCGTGAAGTTTGACGAGATGCTGGCAACATTTGAGACGTTACCCGCAAAAAGCGTCATTTTACTGCATCCGTGCTGCCATAACCCGACCGGTTCTGATCTGACACCGGAACAATGGGACAAAGTTGTCGCGGTGGTGAAAAAGCGGGAGCTGATCCCGTTCCTGGATATTGCTTATCAGGGCTTCGGCGACGGTATGGAAGAGGATGCTTATGCTATCCGCGCCATGGCGGCGGCAGAGGTACCGTGTTTCGTCAGTAACTCATTCTCAAAAATTTTCTCACTGTACGGTGAGCGTGTGGGCGGGTTGTCTGTTCTCTGCCCGACACAGCAGGAAGCAGAACGTGTGCTGGGTCAGTTGAAAGCGGGCGTACGCCGTGTCTATTCCAGTGCACCGTCTTACGGGGCTAAACTGGTCTCTGAAGTGCTGAATGATACTGCGCTGAAATCACAGTGGCTGGCGGAGGTGGACACCATGCGCAGCCGGATCGCAGAAATGCGGACAGTGCTGGTGGATACCCTGAAAAACACACTGCCGGAGAAAAACTTTGACCATTTGCTGCATCAGCGCGGAATGTTCAGTTACACCGGATTCAGTCCGGAGCAGGTTACTGCACTGCGTGAGCAGCATGCGGTGTATCTGGTCGGTTCCGGGCGTGTCTGTATGGCGGGGGTGAACCGTCATAATGTGGATGCGATTGCGCGGGCTTTTGCGGCGGTCAGCCGTTAATCCTCAGCAATAAAATGATGAGGCGCGGAATAATTCTGTTCCGCGCCTGTTTCAGCGTAGCTGACTGTCTTTACTGCCGCGCCGGTTATAGCCGCTGAATGCGGCCTGTTTTTTATCTGCTTCTGCCTGACAGTTCACACACAGCTGTACGCCGGGTATCGCTTCACGCCGTGCCTGCGGGATCGGGTCACCGCACTCTTCACAAAACAGCGCGCTTTCCCCTGTCGCCAGCTGGCTGCGCACCCGTGCGACCGCATCATCCAGTGTGGCATCAATCTGCTCCTGAACAGCAGAATCACTCGCCCATCCGCTTGCCATGCCCGCCTCCTGTTTCCGGTGGTTGCCCGATACTTTATTTTATCACGGCCTGCTTATTATTTCACCAGCACGGAAAGCGGACAAAAAAATACCGCAGCAAACGCTGCGGTATTTCTTACAAAAATCGACAGTATATTGATACTGAAGGATCAGCCGCTGCCTGACCAACCGGATAGTTGTTTTTTACAAACTGACCTCCGATCAGGGTGCTACGCGGGTCTCATCTGGATTTTAAGAGCGGGGAGACTAAAGCACACTCTGTGAACATCATTTATATCGCAGGGATTACGCGGGGTCAAGATTTTCGCTGAGTGAGCTGAAAAGACATGCAGCGCGGATCTCCGCCGAAGAAAACAGGCATTGAATTGCCTGAGCGGCGGATATCAGGGTTGTTCCGGTCGCTAAAAGGTCATCGACAATAAGAATTCGCCCCGGAGATACCCCGCTATAGTCAGCAGACGGTGAGATTTCTACGGGTGAAAAAATATAGCGAAACCGGGTTGGGATACCTTTCAGTGAAAACAACGCATTTTTACCATTTTCTTTTTGTTGTAACCGGAGCAAAAATTGCAGCCGCTTTTTGTCATGGTGAATTAAAGTTGCTCTATTCAATATATCAATAGCTTTATTTACTGAAATTTTTCTTAAAAAACCGGGGGAGTACAGCGTATTAAAACAACGAGCAAATCGTTTTCCTGTTATATAACTGATGTTGTATGATGATGGCATCGGCAGGACCATATCAAACCCATCCGGTTCTTTTTCTTTGATTTTATCTGCAATACTATCGAAGCTCCGCTTTAATTTTTTAATGCTGCTGATATTGGTTGTCAGTGCTTCCTTACCTTTCAGTGCGTAGAGAATGGGGCAGTTATCTCCGATACGTCGTTGTTGCTTATTATGTCGTTGTTTATTAGACAATTTTTTTCTTTTAAAAACAGAGTAAATGATAAGATCACCAGCTTTCTCTGTAACAGGGTTTTCTTCCGGGCGGGTTAATAGCCAGTCTGTATGCGAATGGTCAACGAGAACATTATTTCCCTGAATAGTCAGTCCCACAATACAGTCTTCATTATCAAATCAACATTTGCGGCTACATTATCAGAGAATAAACAGCCGGACGAATGATACATAAAGAAGTGTTTTTAATAAAATTATCAATAAATTAATAAAAAAATACCGCAGCCGAAGCTGCAGTATTTTCAGAAGCAGAAAAGATTAATACCCTCTTTTCAGGATCGGCTTCAGGAAGCGGGCGGTGTGTGAGCGTTCACATGCTGCCACCTCTTCCGGGGTACCGGCGATCAGGATTTCACCACCGCCGCTGCCGCCTTCCGGGCCCAAATCCACAATCCAGTCTGCGGTTTTAATCACATCGAGGTTGTGTTCGATAACCACAATACTGTTGCCCTGATCGCGTAACTGATGAAGTACCGCCAGCAGCTGTTCGATATCCGCGAAGTGCAGACCGGTGGTCGGCTCATCAAGGATATAGAGTGTTTGCCCGGTGCCGCGTTTGGAGAGTTCCTTCGCCAGTTTCACCCGCTGCGCTTCACCGCCGGAGAGAGTTGTTGCCGACTGCCCGAGGCGGATGTAAGACAGGCCGACATCCATCAGGGTCTGTAATTTACGCGCCAGCGCCGGGACGACATCGAAGAATTCGCGGGCCTCTTCAATGGTCATATCCAGCACTTCGTGAATATTTTTCCCTTTGTATTTCACTTCCAGGGTTTCGCGGTTATAGCGCTTGCCTTTGCACTGGTCGCACGGCACATACACATCCGGCAGGAAGTGCATTTCCACTTTCAGTACGCCGTCACCCTGACAGGCTTCGCAGCGGCCGCCTTTGACGTTAAAGCTGAACCGTCCCGGTGTGTAACCGCGCGAACGGGATTCCGGTACGCCGGCGAACAGTTCGCGGACAGGCGTAAACACGCCGGTATAGGTTGCCGGGTTTGAGCGCGGGGTACGGCCGATAGGGCTCTGGTCGATATCGATCACTTTATCGAAATGTTCCAGACCTTCGACAGACTTATACGGTGCAGGCGTAATGGTGGTCGCGCCGTTGAGCTGTGTCTGGGCAATCGGGAACAGCGTGTCATTGATCAGGGTGGATTTCCCGGAACCGGAAACCCCGGTGATGCAGGTAAACAGGCCGACCGGCAGATTCAGGGTCACATTTTTCAGGTTGTTGCCGCTGGCACCGGTGATGGTCAGCATTTTGGCCGGATCTGCTGCATTGCGTTTTTCCGGGATGGTGATCCGCCGTTCGCCGCTGAGGAACTTTCCGGTCAGGGACTCCGGTGTGCCGATAATATCCTCCAGCGATCCCTGAGCAACAATTTCCCCGCCGTGGACACCCGCGCCCGGGCCGATATCGATAATATGATCGGCGGCGCGGATAGCATCCTCATCATGCTCCACCACAATCACGGTATTACCGAGATTGCGCAGATGAATCAGGGTTTCCAGCAGGCGGTCATTATCGCGCTGATGCAGCCCGATAGACGGTTCATCCAGCACATACATCACACCGACCAGACCGGCACCAATCTGACTGGCAAGGCGGATACGCTGTGCCTCACCGCCGGACAGCGTTTCTGCGGAGCGGGAAAGTGTCAGGTAATTCAGGCCGACGTTAACCAGGAACTTCAGGCGATCCTGAATCTCTTTCAGGACTTTTTCGGCGATTTTCGCGCGCTGGCCGCTGAATTTCAGGTTATTAAAGAAATCCATCGCATGCCCGATGCTGAAATCAGAAATCTGCGGCAGCGTGGTGTTATCGACAAACACAAAGCGGGCTTCTTTTTTCAGACGGGTACCGCCGCAGGAAATACACGGACGGTTGCTGATATATTTGGCCAGTTCCTCGCGCACGGCCATGGATTCCGTTTCTTTATAACGGCGCTCCATATTGTGCAGCACACCTTCGAACGGATGATGACGGACTGTCACATCACCCCGGTCATTGGAATATTTAAACTCAATGGATTCACGGCCTGAACCGTTGAGGATTACTTTCTGAATTTTGGCCGGTAATTCGGAATACGGGGATTCAATATCAAACTTATAATGATCCGCCAGGGACATCAGCATCTGATAATAATAGAAATTACGGCGATCCCAGCCACGGATAGCCCCGCCGCCGAGTGACAGATTCGGGTTCTGCACCACGCGATCCGGATCGAAAAACTGCTGAACGCCCAGACCGTCACAGGTCGGGCAGGCACCCGCCGGGTTGTTGAAGGAGAACAGGCGCGGCTCCAGCTCACTCATGCTGTATCCGCAGACCGGACAGGCAAAGTTTGCTGAAAATACCAGCTCTTCGGCGCTGTTATCTTCCATATCGGCGATAATGGCCGTGCCGCCGGACAGTGTCAGTGCAGTTTCAAAGGATTCCGCCAGGCGCTGTGTCAGATCATCCCGGACTTTGAAACGGTCAACCACCACTTCGATGGTGTGTTTGATCTGCAGTTCCAGTTTCGGCGGATCAGAGAGATCACAGATTTCCCGGTCGATCCGCGCACGGATATAGCCCTGTGCCGCCAGGCTATCGAGCAGTTTTGTGTGTTCGCCTTTGCGCTCTTTGACGACCGGCGCCAGCAGCATCAGGCGTTTGCCTTCCGGCAGAGTCAGCACATTATCCACCATCTGACTGACTGTTTGTGCCGTCAGCGGAATATCGTGATCCGGACAGCGCGGCTCACCCACACGGGCAAACAGCAGACGCAGATAGTCATGAATTTCAGTAATTGTTCCCACGGTGGAACGCGGGTTATGGGAAGTGGATTTCTGCTCGATGGAAATTGCCGGGGAAAGCCCTTCAATATGATCCACATCCGGTTTTTCCATCAGCGACAGGAACTGACGTGCATAGGCGGACAGGGATTCCACATAGCGGCGCTGCCCCTCGGCATAGAGTGTATCAAAGGCAAGGGACGACTTCCCGGAGCCGGATAACCCCGTGATAACAATCAGTTTATCACGCGGAATAATGAGGTTGATATTCTTCAGATTGTGGGTGCGGGCGCCCCGTATATCGATATTATCCATGTACCACTTCCCGGGAGTTTCAGATAGCGAACAATTTATTCAGCCTGATATTATTGCACATAATTTACTGAATGGATATCCAGTACCAGAAGAAATCTGTGTATAATCTCAGCAGCGTTTGCCTGACAGCTGATTGCATTTTGCGCAGCAGATTTTAGAGAAGACACGCAAATCTGAAAAGGAAATATGTTGCGGACAGATCGACTTCATAAAAATTATCCGGACGTGTTAGACTAGATCCTTATATTGTTACAGACAAATTTCATCGGGAGCATTTCATGGCCAGCAGAGGCGTCAACAAAGTCATTCTTATCGGGAACCTGGGTCAGGATCCGGAAGTGCGTTACATGCCTAACGGCGGTGCGGTTACCAACATCACACTGGCGACATCAGAATCATGGCGTGATAAACAAACCGGCGAAATGAAAGAGAAGACCGAATGGCACCGTGTGGTGATCTTCGGCAAACTGGCAGAAATTGCCGGTGAATATCTGAAAAAAGGTTCACAGGTTTATATCGAAGGTTCACTCCAGACCCGCAAATGGCAGGATCAGAGCGGCCAGGAGCGTTACACCACTGAAGTCGTGGTGAATATCGGCGGCAGCATGCAGATGCTGGGCGGCCGCAGCGGCGGTGGCGACAATATGTCTCAGGGCGGCGGCTGGGGTCAGCCACAGCAGCCACAACAATCCCAGCAGTTCAGCGGCGGCGGCAACCCGCGCCCGGCACAGCAGCCGGCAGCAGCAGCGCCGCAAAGCAATGAACCGCCAATGGATTTTGATGACGATATTCCGTTCTGATCCGGATCCGCTGAAAGTACCCTGCATCTGCGGGGTATTTTTTTGCCCGGGGTTTTTGAATCTGGCCCGGAACAGACAAAAAAATACCCCTTATGTCGGTGACAGTAAGGGGTGATGTCTCATGCCGTTGGATGAACACATGAGATTGCCCGGGGTTAACAGGCAGTGTAGCTTATGTTTTTATAAGTCCTGTTTTTGTCCTGTTCGTCTGATTTTTTATCAGAACTGGTATTTTTATTATAAATGTTTGTCGTAACCGGATGTGTGTTTGCTCTTTTAAAGAAAAAACCCAATGAAACCATTGGGTATCAATGCGTTATATACTCAATTTTTATTAAAATATGATAAGAGGCTTAAAGAGCATGTGTCGGATTACGTTTTATCGGTAAACCTGAAACGTGACAATCACGACAGTAATTATATGTGATTTATATCACATAAAAATGGTTGTTTTGGCCTGTTTTGTAATTTCGATGTAATTTTAAAGTCAGTTTGTAACAAATAAATCACATTGAAATGATGTTCTGTTCCCGGACTGGCCGGATGAGTAAAGCCGGGTTTTTATCCCGCTGAACAATAAAACAGATAAAGAAACGCTTTTTAGTGACTGGCAGCGATAATGTGAACACACGCTGTTTCCGGTCATTTCACTGCAATATATTCCGCTGCAATTTCCTGAAATTGAGTTTTATAGCTCCGTATTATGATTACCTTTCCCTTTTTTATCGCTGTTTTCCTTGTGAAATAGTGCTGTTTCACACTGCTGAAGTAAATTGGATATTTTGATATATATTTATAAATCAATTGGTTAGTTATTTTTAAATTTTAAGTCAGTGATTTATCAGTGATGGTGATCACAATTCAGCGGCTGAATAAAAAATAAATGAAAAAAGGCTTGTACAGATTTCATTCTTATGTTTTTTTAAAGTACGAACCGAATTTATTCATACACAATTTACTGTTGAGAGATATCCCGTGAAACCATTCACCCGTCCGCAAAACGTACTACTAACAACCGCGCTATCAGACGCGGTTGTCGTCGTGCGTGTGGTAGTGGTGGTGGTCGTCGGCAGCGCGCCGTAACGGGCTGGGATCAGCAACAGGATCACTAACCCCGCCGGCGTAAACCGAGCGGGGTTTTTTTATGTCAGGCTCCGCGAAACTGAACCGGTTGTTAAGAAAAGGATGATGTTATGGGAGCTTCACAGCAGACTCAGGCAAAAACCCGGATGACGGGGGCGGAATTAATTATCCGCATGTTAGAACAGCACGGGATCACCTCTGTATCCGGTATTCCGGGCGGCGCGGCGCTGCCGCTGTATGATGCACTGGGTAACAGCCGGATCCGGCATATCCTCGCCCGCCATGAGCAGGGCGCCGGGTTTATCGCACAGGGTATCGCCCGCACCACCGGCAAAGCAGCGGTGTGTATCTCCTCCAGCGGGCCGGGCGCGACCAACCTGATGACCGCCATTGCGGATGCCAAACTGGATTCCGTTCCGCTGGTCTGTATCACCGCCCAGGTCTCCTCGCCGATGATCGGTACCGATGCCTTCCAGGAAGTGGACACTTACGGCATGTCTATCCCTATCACCAAACACAACTACCTGGTGCGCAATGTTCAGGATTTGCCGGGCATTATCGCCGATGCATTCCGTATTGCGGAATCCGGCCGTCCGGGACCGGTCTGGGTGGATGTGCCGAAAGATGTTCAGGCAGCCATCATTGAGATTGATGAATTGCCGCCAATCATGCCGAAAGATCCGCTGCCGCTGTTTGATGCGGAAAAAGTCACTGAAGCTGCCGCGATGATTAATCAGGCAAAACGTCCGATTTTGTATATCGGCGGCGGTATTGTTGCTTCGCAGTCCCAGCAGCTGGTGCAGAGCTTCGCCGAGCGTGCCGGGTTGCCGACCACCATGACACTGATGGGATTGGGCACCATCCCGCAGCAGCATCCGCTCTATCTGGGAATGCTGGGGATGCACGGGGCGCGTTATACCAATATGATTTTGCAGGAATCGGATTTGCTGATTGTGGTCGGGGCGCGCTTTGATGACCGCGCGATCGGCAAGGCGGAACAGTTCTGCCCGGATGCCAAAATTATCCATGTGGATATCGACCGCGCGGAGATCAGCAAGATCAAACAACCGGATATCGCGATCAACGCGGATGCCGGGCAGGTTCTCGCCATGCTGCTGCCGCAGATTGAGGTAAATACGCGCCAGGCGTGGAATGATCATATCACGCAGATCAAACAGGAGTTCCCGCTGGAGCAGATTAATAAATCCGATCCGTTAAGCCATTTCGGATTGATCGCCGCCGTGGCGGATGCGGTGGATAATGATGCCATCATCACCACTGATGTCGGTCAGCACCAGATGTGGGTGGCACAGGCGTATCCGTTATGCCGTCCGCGTCAGTGGCTGACCTCCGGCGGGCTCGGAACGATGGGCTTTGGTTTACCGGCGGCGATAGGTGCCGCACTGGCCGAGCCGTCACGTAAGATCGTCTGCTTTACCGGTGACGGCAGTATTATGATGAATATTCAGGAGATGGCGACCGCCGCTGAGCATAACCTGGATATCAAAATTATTCTGATGAACAACCAGGCGCTGGGGATGGTTCACCAGCAGCAGACACTGATGTTCAACGAGCACATTGTGGCATCTGCCTATCCGTATCAGACTGATTTTGTGACAATTGCCAAAGGCTTCGGATTACACACCTGTGATCTGAATAAAGAGAGTGATCCGCATGCTGCATTGCAGGCGGCGATTGAGCGTCCCGGGCCGTGTTTGATCCACGCATTAATCGATGTCAGTGAAAAAGTGTGGCCGATGGTATTGCCGGGTGATGCCAATATCGATATGGTCACAGCCTGATGACGGAGAACAGAATCATGGAAAAAAATAATCAGCCTATCGCTCTGGAACTGGTGGTCCGCAACCACCCCGGTGTTATGACACACATTTGTGGTCTGTTTGCCCGCCGGGCGTTTAACGTGGACGGCATTCTGTGTCTGCCGCTGCCGGGACAGGATCACAGCCATATCTGGCTGCTGGTGAAATCGGATGATCGACTAAGCCAGATGGTCAGTCAGGTGGAAAAACTGGAAGACGTGCAGGATGTGAAATACAACGAAGACATCAGTATCTTTGAGCAACTGAATAAATACATTCAGTAGAATGATAAAACCGGGCAGATAAGCCCGGTTTTTTGTCTGCGGTTACGGCGATGTCTGGCCGATATGGGAATAGGACATAATCAGCGTGCCGCTCAGCTCGCCTTCCATACAGATATAAGAGTGGGGAATATCACAGGAGAACGCATAGAAATCCCCCGGTTCCAGCAGTACAGTCTGATCTTCATTAAAGCGCATCATCAGCGTACCCTGATGGATAAGAATATGCTCATGGGTGCCGGTACTGTGCGCGGGGCTGTTAATAATCGCACCGCGGATCATCTTCAGGTGCCAGATCTCCGAAATATTCCCCATGCCGACACGGAATTTAAAATCTTCCGCATATTCCCCTTTAAAGACTTTATTTTTTTCGTAACGGGGATAACCTTCATTACTGGCGGTAAACAGATCCCCCAGCGGAAAACGCAGTGCGACGGCAATGGCCTCCAGAGTATCGATACGCGGATTGGAATCACCGGATTCCAGTTTGGACAGCGCGGCTTTCGAGATGCCGGAGAGTTTTGAAAGATCATTGAGCGACAGGTTACGCGCCTGACGCAGCAGTTTGACCTTCTGGCCGATGTGGGCACTGGTTTTTAGCATAATGTAATTGATACCAATGAAATTTGCAGGGAAACCCTGTTAGTATTGCACACTTGTTGTACAACGGTAAGCCGTGATTTTCCGGAAAAACAGGTCTGACAGGTGATACTATCAGATGAAAGCGTCCGGCATGGTGATAATTAACATATGTCATTAAACGGGTGCTCACCATGATCTACACCCTGCCATGGGCAGATTTTTTTATCTGTTTTACGGTGCTCTTCGCCGGTTATCTGGTCTTCGGCATGGTCGGCTTTGGCTCTGCGCTGATCGCAAGCCCGGTGCTGGCTTTCTTTATTCCGGTTTCGCACATTGTGCCGATGCTGGCACTGATGGATCTGGGCGCCGCGGTGATTAACGTCACCCGTGACGGGCGCAAAGCCGATTTTGCTGAGCTGAAATGGATGGTGCCGCTGATGATCGGCGGCAGTCTGATTGGTGCGGCGATTCTGCTGAAAACACATCCGGATTTGCTGGCCGTGTTCCTCGGTGCTTTTATCGTTCTCTATGCACTCTATTCCCTCTTTATTAAGAAAGCTGTGCGGCATTACCCGCAGAAATACATTATTCCGTTCGGGATCGGCGGCGGTATTCTGAGTGCGCTGTTCGGGGCGGGCGGGTTTGTGTATGCCATCTATTTTGCCGGGCGGATTGAGGATAAAAACCGCTTCCGCATCACGCAGACTACCCTGATCGGCTTCAGTACATTAACCCGCGTGATTATTTTCCTGATCATGGGGATCTACTGGAACAGCGAAATCGCTATTACCGCGCTGCTGTTTCTGCCTGCGATGGTGGCAGGAATTGTCCTCGGGCGGCATATCACCATGCGCATCCCGAAAGAGGCATTTTTCCGTTTTCTGAATATGGTGATCCTGCTGGCCGGGCTGACGTTGCTTATCAGCAACCTGGTGCACTGACAGCTGTCAGCGCAGCACTTTTTTAGCACATTGCCGGGCGCGCAGTTGCTCGTCTTTAGTTTTACTTTTACTGAAACAGTCGCGGTAACGGGCAGCATAGGCACTGTATTGCGCCTGTGCTTCCGGCAGCGGCAGGGACAGCAGGTGGTTGATAAAAGTAAAACTGCCGATCTCTGCATGCTGATAATCCACCGGGTTTTTCCACTCCCCGCCCCAGCGGAGAAAACCGTGACTGAAAACCAGCGGCAGCACGGTTTCTATTTTTCCGTCGCGGATAGCTTCTCTGTTGGTCATCGCTGCGGCAGATTGCGGCGGACTGATGGTCACGCGGCCGTTTTTGTCGCGGAAGCGGTAAGGGTTTTGCTGCGGATTAATGTCGATCGCCATGCCGTAAGCGTGTTTTGACCAGGCTTTCTGACTTGCCTGACGGCGGCCGTTAAATGCTGACGTATTATTGGCAGCCATGGAGGCTTCATCATCGCCGCCGAAGGTCTCTATCGGCAGCACACTGTGCAGCGGGAATGTCTGCCGGTACAACTCATCAAACAGCGCTTCCGTTTCAGGGGCAATTATATCGGCGACAGTAATGGTGCCGGTGCGGGTTTCGCCCTCAAAGGTGATAAACCGGACATCCACATTGACCAGCCGTTCGCAGGGCACCGGATTTTCCGGCGTGATAATACCCAACGCTGTCATGGCGCGGCAGGTGTCGGGGCTGAGCGGGGTGATCGCCGCCTGTGCTGCCGGTAACGCAGAACAGAGCAGGCTCACAGGGAGGAGAAAAGCAGTCAGTTTCATCATCTATTCCGTCATCAGGCACCGGGACGGATGATGATAACCCGTCAGCGGCACAGAGGTGAAAAAATTCCCGGATTTGGCCTTGATTATCAGGATTTTTCCTAAGATAATCGTTTGCCTCAAAAAATCACATCTTTTCTCTGTAAAAAGCCAAACGTTTGCGTCATGTGTGTCCGGTTTTTCCATCCGGAAACCGGCGGATTTTTTCTGAAAACGCAATCGTTTACGTGATGTGACACAAAATTCATTAACACAGGTGATGACATGTCTGCGACACAGCCGCAAAGCGGGTGCAAATTAGACCAATTTTTTAAACTGACTGAGCGCGGCACCAATGTCCGCCGTGAAGTTCTGGCCGGGCTGACCACATTCCTGGCGATGGTGTACTCCGTGATTGTTGTGCCGGGCATGCTCGGCCAGGCGGGTTTCCCGCATACGGCGGTCTTTATCGCCACCTGTCTGGTGGCCGGGTTCGGCTCCCTGCTGATGGGGTTATGGGCAAATCTGCCGATGGCTATCGGCTGTGCGATTTCCCTGACCGCCTTTACCGCATTCAGTATGGTACTTGGTCAGAATATCCCGATCCCGGTCGTACTGGGCGCGGTCTTCCTGATGGGGGTGCTGTTTACCCTGATCTCTGTCACCGGTATCCGGACATGGATTCTGCGCAATATTCCGATGGGTATTGCCCACGGCACGGGAATTGGTATCGGCCTGTTCCTGCTGCTGATCGCCGCCACCAATATTGACCTTGTGGTTAAAAACCCGGGTGCGGGCATGCCGGTGTTGCTGGGGGATTTCACCTCTTTCCCTGTCATGATTGCACTGGCTGGCCTGGCGGTGATTTTCGGCCTGGAACGTCTGAAAGTGCCGGGTGCAGTACTGCTGGTGATTATTGCGATTTCCGTTATCGGGCTGATTTTTGACCCGAATGTGAAATATCAGGGCTTCTTCAAATTACCGTCTCTTGGTGATGACGGGCTGTCACTCTTCTTCAGCATGGATATCATGGGCGCACTGAAACCGGTGGTTCTGCCGACGGTGCTGGCGCTGGTTATGACAGCGGTGTTTGATGCGACAGGCACTATCCGTGCGGTCGCCGGTCAGGCGAATCTGCTGGATAAAGATAATCAGATCATTAACGGCGGTAAAGCCCTGACGACAGACTCGGTCAGCAGCATTGTGGCCGGTGTTGTCGGCGCGGCGCCTGCGGCAGTGTATATCGAATCTGCGGCCGGTGCCGCGGCGGGTGGCCGTACCGGGCTGACTGCAACCGTGGTCGGGGTGCTGTTCCTGCTGATCCTGTTCCTTTCTCCGCTCTCTTATCTGGTTCCGGCCTATGCCACGGCACCGGCGCTGATGTATGTCGGCCTGCTGATGCTGAGCAATGTCAGCAAACTGGATTTCGGTGACTTTGTCGGCTCCATGTCCGGTCTGCTGTGTGCGGTGTTTATTGTTCTGACCAGTAACATTGTGACCGGGATTATGCTGGGCTTTGCCTCACTGGTTATCGGCCGTATCGCCGGGGGTGAATGGCGTAAACTGAATATCGGCACTGTTCTTATCGCAGCGGCACTGGTGGCGTTTTATGCTGGCGGCTGGGCAATTTAAGTGATAAATCACCACTTAACGGAAGCTGGTGGTGACGATACGCTTTATTTATACGATTTGTCTCAAAATACTAATTAATTGCCCGAATTAATGGCCTGAGAAGATAAAATAGCAGTGGCGGATAACGCATCCGCCGCTGCTTTTTTTGTATGATAGTGGCAACCGGCGGTAATTTTTTCTCCTCCGGGGTCTTATTGCGGTTTTTTTGCCGTTATTAACAGTATCTTTTTGTCAGCGGGCTGATTAAGCCCTAAGTTCAGTAAGGGTAATATGGAAATATTCTTTACGATTCTTATTTTGATTCTGGTCGTGTCGGTGTCCGGTGTTCTCACCAAAATGATCCCGTATCGTATTCCGTTACCCATCATTCAGATCGCGATGGGGGCTCTGCTTGCCTTCCCGCAGTTTGGTCTGCATGTCACGTTCGATCCTGAACTGTTTCTCGTCCTGCTGATACCGCCGTTGCTGTTTGTTGACGGCTGGAAAACCCCGACCCGGGAATTTATGCAGAAAGGTCGGGAAATCTTTATTCTGGTGCTGTTCCTGGTACTGGTCACCGTTATCGGCATCGGGTATCTGATCTACTGGCTGATGCCGGGGATTGAGCTGATCCCGGCCTTTGCCCTTGCGGCGGTGCTGTCTCCGACAGATGCCGTGGCGCTGTCGTCGATTGTCGGCAAAGGGCGCATTCCGAAACAGATGATGGGCATTCTGGAAGGGGAGGCACTGATGAATGATGCCTCCGGCCTGGTCGCGCTGAAATTTGCTGTGGCGATTGTCATGGGCACGATGATTTTCTCGGTCACCGGTGTCACGCTGGAATTCTTCAAAGTCGCTATCGGCGGTCTGCTGGCGGGGGTGGCGGTCACCTGGCTGTACAGTAAATCGCTGCGTCTGATGAGCCGCTGGAGCGGGGATGACCCGGCCACGCAAATCGTCTTTATGTTACTGCTGCCGTTCGCCTCTTATCTGATTGCGGAACACATCGGTGTGTCCGGTATCCTGGCGGCCGTGGCGGCGGGAATGACCATCAGTAAATCCGGGGTTATCCGCAATGCGCCGCTGGCGATGCGTCTGCGGGCGGATAATGTCTGGGGGATGCTGGAATTTGTTTTTAACGGCCTGGTCTTTATTATGCTCGGCCTGCAGTTGCCGGGGATCTGGCAGGTGTCGGTGATTGAGGCGGAGCTGGATCCGACCGTCGAAACCTGGATGCTGTTTACCGCGGTTATCGTTATCTATTTTGCCCTGCTGGTACTGCGTTTCTGCTGGCTGTGGATGATGAAAACCGTCAGCCGCCTGACCTTAAAACGCAAGCCGCTGGATTTCACCTTCTACACCACCCGTGAACTGTGGCTGGCATCATTTGCCGGGGTACGCGGGGCGATAACCCTGGCGGGTGTGCTCTCTATCCCGCTGTTCCTGCCGGACGGCACACCGTTCCCGGCGCGTTATCAGATGGTGTTTATCGCCGCCGGGGTGATTATCTTCTCGCTCTTTATGGGGGTGGTATCGCTGCCGTTCCTGCTCAAAGGGATGCATGTCGGGGATAAACAGGCGGATGCCAATGAAATCCGTGCGGCGAAAGCGGCGATGGCAGAAGTGGCGATTGTCAGTATCGGCAAGATGGAAGAGCGTCTGTCCGCCAGTTCGGATGAGGCGCTGGATGCGGAAGCCATCAGTGAAGTGGCCTCCAGGGTGGCCGGGCATCTCAGGCGGCGTACTGCCGGTGATGATGAGATGGAATATAATCTCCAGGTGGAAGATCTGGAACGCCGTTTCCGTCTGACTGCACTGCGTGCCGAGCGCGGGGAGCTGTATCACCAGCGTGCGACCCGTAATATCAGCAATGAAACCCTGCAACTGCTGCTGCATGACCTGGATCTGCTGGAAGCCCTGCTGGTTGAGAAAGAAACATAACCGATGCCGTTACTGATTATTACCACGATCCTGTGGGCCGCATCGTTCAGCCTGATTGGCGAGTATCTCGCCGGTCAGGTAGACAGCTGGTTCTCTGTGTTAGTCCGTGTGTCGCTGGCGGCACTGGTTTTCCTGCCGTTTCTGCGCTGGCGCGGGATCGCTCCGAAAGTCATTCTGATGTATATGGCGGTGGGGGCCTGTCAGCTCGGCATTATGTATCTCTTTGTTTTCCATGCCTACAACTACCTGACCGTCGCGGAATTCCTGCTGTTTACCGTACTGACCCCACTGTATGTGACGCTGATTTATGACCTGCTGGAGCGGCGCGGGCTGCGCTGGGGTTATGTGTTCAGTTCACTGCTGGCGGTGATTGGTGCGGCGGTGATCCGCTATGATCATCTCAGTGATTCTTTCTGGACGGGGCTGATTCTGGTACAGCTGGCGAATATCTTCTTTGCCATTGGCCAGGTCGGTTACAAGCGGCTGATGGAAGTGCATCCGCTGGTGCAGCGCACGGCATTCTCCTGGTTCTACCTCGGTGCCTGTGTGGTGGCGCTGGCAGGCTGGTTGCTGTTCGGTAATTTTGCCAAAATGCCGTCCACGCAGTTACAGTGGGGTGTCCTGCTGTGGCTGGGGATAGGTGCTTCCGGGATCGGTTACTTTATGTGGAACTACGGCGCCACGCAGGTGGACGCCGGAACACTCGCAATCATGAACAACATGATGGTTCCGGCGGGGTTACTGGTGAACTTTGCCATCTGGCAGCAGCATCCGGACTGGTTCACGTTCAGCATTGGCGCAACCCTGATTGTGGCATCCCTGTGGGTGCACCGGGTATGGATACTGAAGCCGTCTTTACAAAAGGCAGATTGTCCACCGCGTGCTGACGTGTCGCGCGAATAAACGACTCAACAGCCGGCTGACGCTGTTCCCCGCTGCGGTTTGCGGCATACAGCCGGCTCCATAATCCTTCGCCTAAAGTCTTGGTCACCACCATTCCCTGTCTTTCAAAATTCTCCACCGCCCAGTGCGGCAGTGCGGCGATCCCCATGCGGGCGGCGACCATCTGGATCATCAGCAGGGTGTTATCCACGGTTTTTATCTGCGGGGAAACACCGGCCGGTTGCAGGAAACGCCGCCAGATATCAAAGCGCTGACGCTGTACCGGATAAATCAGCAGGGTTTCTGAGGTCAGATCCTGCGGCTGAATATGCAGACGGCGGGCCAGCGGATGATCCGGTGCCACCACCAGCTTCACCTCATAATCAAACAGCGGCGTGTATGTCAGCTTCCCGTTGTGCTGCTCATCAACATCGGATGTCAGCACCACATCGAGTTCGCGTTTCAGCAGTTCCGGCTGCGGATCAAAACTGACCCCGGAAGTGAAATCGACATTAATCTGCGGCCAGCTCTCGCGGAAATGCGCCAGAGCGGGGGTCAGCCACTGAATGCAGCTGTGGCACTCAATCGCCACGCGCAGCGCGGTCAGTCCCGGCTCATTGCATTCACGGATGGCATCTTTCACCAGCGGCAGTACCTGCTCCGCCAGCTGTAACAGTACCTGTCCCTGCGGGGTGAATTGCAGCGGCTGGGTTTTGCGGATAAAAATCCGGTAGCCGAGCCGGTGCTCCAGTTCACTGAACTGATGGGAAAGGGCGGATTGTGTCTGATGCAACGCACCTGCTGCTCCCGCGAGCGACCCTGACTGATTCAGTGCCTGAATCGTTTTTAAATGTTTTATTTCTATCATGAGGAACCTTCAGGTTAGCGATGAAGAATTTGCGCTTGTTTCTTATACAGTACCCGTTGATTATGGATGTGTAAACATCTGGATGGCTAAATGATAGGATTTTTTATGACGACACATAATCACACTCTGGGTTTTCCGCGCATCGGTCTGAAACGGGAACTGAAAAAAGCGCTTGAAGGTTATTGGGCAGGACAGATTTCACAGGATGAGCTGCGCGATACCGGCCGTGAATTACGCCGCCGTCACTGGCAGCTGCAAAAAGAGGCCGGGGTTGAATTATTACCGGTCGGGGATTTCGCCTGGTATGATCATGTTCTCGGCACCAGCCTGCTGTTCGGTAATGTGCCACCGCGTCATGCCGGTGCGGACGGGAAAATTGACCTCGATACCCTGTTCCGCATCGCCCGTGGCCGTGCGCCTTCCGGTGAACCGGCCGCCGCAGCGGAAATGACCAAATGGTTTAATACCAACTATCACTACATTGTGCCGGAGTTTCAGCGCGGACAAACCTTCACCGTGAGCTGGCCGCAGCTGTTTGACGAGGTGGATGAGGCGCTGGAACAGGGCTTTGCGGTGAAACCGGTACTGCTTGGCCCGGTGACCTATCTGTGGCTCGGCAAAGTGAAAGGCGCTCAGTTTGACCGATTATCATTACTGCCGTCACTGTTAGAAGCCTATAAAATCGTGCTGGAAAAACTGGCGGAGCGCGGTATTGAATGGATTCAGATTGATGAACCGGCGCTGGTGCTGGATCTGCCACCGGAGTGGCAGGATGCTTACCGTACCGCATATGATGCTTTGCAGGGACATGCAAAACTGCTGCTGACCACCTATTTTGACGGAGTGAGTCATCACTTACCGCTGATCTGTGAGTTGCCGGTACAGGGGCTGCACGTCGATTTCGTCGCGGGCGGTGATGATATTCAGGCTATCCACGATGCATTACCGGCGGATTGGCTGCTCTCTGCCGGTCTGATTAACGGGCGCAATGTCTGGCGTGCCGATCTGCGGCAAAAATATGATGTCATCGCCCCGCTGGCCGGAAAACGCGATCTGTGGATCGGCACATCCTGCTCATTGCTGCACAGCCCGATTGATTTGCGTGATGAAACCAAACTGGATGAAGAAGTCAAAAGCTGGTTTGCCTTCGCACAGCAGAAATGTGAGGAACTGGCATTGCTGACCCGTGCGGTCAACAGCGGCTCGGCAGATGATATCGCCGCGCTGGCGGAATACAGTGCTCCGATTACCCGCCGCCGCGATTCTTCCCGCGTTCACAATGCGGCGGTGGCTGCCCGGCTGGCGGCGGTAACCGCCCGCGACAGCGAACGCGCTGCGCCGTATGCCGAACGCGCAGAAGCACAGCGCGGTCGTTTTAATCTGCCGCTGTGGCCGACCACTACAATCGGATCTTTCCCGCAAACCACGGAAATCCGCGGGCTGCGTCTGAACTTCAAAAAAGGGAATATCGATAAAGCGTTCTACCGAACTAATATCTCTGAACATATTAAGCAGGCGATTAATGAGCAGGAACGGCTCGGACTGGATGTGCTGGTTCACGGTGAAGCGGAACGTAATGACATGGTGGAATATTTCGGCGAGCATCTCGACGGCTATATCTTTACGCAAAACGGCTGGGTGCAGAGCTACGGCTCGCGTTGTGTGAAACCGCCGGTGATTATCGGGGACATCAGCCGTCCGGAACCGATCACCGTTGACTGGGCGACTTACGCGCAATCCCTCACCAGCAAGCCGGTGAAAGGCATGCTGACCGGGCCGGTGACCATTCTCTGCTGGTCATTCCCGCGCGAGGATGTCAGCCGTGAAACCATTGCCAAACAGATTGCTCTGGCACTGCGTGATGAAGTGGATGATTTGCAGAAAGCCGGGATTGGTATTATCCAGATCGATGAACCGGCACTGCGCGAAGGGCTGCCGCTGCGCCGGGCAGAATGGGCGGAGTATCTCACCTGGGCGGTGGATGCCTTCCGGCTGAATGCCGCAGTCGCGGATAATGACACCCAGATCCACACCCATATGTGTTACTGCGAATTCAATGACATCATGGATTCTATTGCGGCGCTGGATGCGGATGTGATCACCATTGAAACATCACGCTCGGATATGGAACTGCTGGAAGCATTTGAGGATTTCGATTATCCGAATGAAATCGGGCCGGGTGTTTATGATATTCACTCGCCGAATGTGCCGGAAGTGGAGTGGATTGAAGCTCTGTTGCGCAAAGCGGCGGATAAGATTGCGGTGGAGCGTCTGTGGGTTAACCCGGACTGCGGCCTGAAAACACGCGGCTGGGATGAAACCCGCAAAGCCCTGGCGAACATGGTGGAAGCGGCGCGCCGTCTGCGGGAAAATCCGCTGACATCCCGCTGAGTTTATTTATATAAAAGAAGAAAAAAGCCGGTCAGGTGGTTAACCTGACCGGCTTTTTGTTGCCTAACCCGGAATCAGAATTATGATTAAATGAAATTATCGGTCTTTACGATTATTTTTAGTGATTTAAATCTCATTTTTATGTAATCGATTCATTATTTTGTATCAATGAAGTGATAATAATCACTAAATTTTGTGTGGTGACACGCTACAGTGTCCTCAATAATCATTTTTTCGCTAAGGAGTTCAGGATGGCTGATGTATTTCATTTAGGTTTGACTAAAGCAGATTTACAGGGTGCGACGCTGGCTATCGTACCGGGCGATCCGAACCGGGTCGAAAAAATTGCCCGTCTGATGGATAATCCTGTTCATCTCGCGTCTCTGCGTGAATTTACCTCATGGCGCGGTGAACTGGACGGCAAAGCGGTCATCGTCTGCTCAACCGGTATCGGCGGCCCGTCTACCTCTATCGCAGTGGAAGAACTGGCACAGCTGGGGATCCGCACGTTCCTGCGTATCGGTACCACCGGTGCGATTCAGGAAAACATTAATGTCGGTGATGTCCTTGTGACCACGGCGGCAGTGCGTCTGGATGGTGCAAGCCTGCATTTCGCGCCGATGGAATTCCCGGCCGTGGCTGACTTTGAATGCACCACCGCGCTGGTCAATGCGGCGAAAGCAGCCAAAGCCACCGTTCATATTGGCGTGACCGCTTCTTCTGATACTTTCTATCCGGGCCAGGAGCGTTATGATACCTTCAGCGGCCGTGTGACCCGCCGGTTCAAAGGATCAATGAAAGAGTGGCAGGAAATGGGCGTGATGAACTTTGAAATGGAATCCGCCACACTGCTGACCATGTGCGCGAGCCAGGGGCTGCGTGCCGGGATGGTTGCGGGTGTTATCGTTAACCGCACCCAGCAGGAAATTCCTGATGAAGCGAAGATGAAGAAAACCGAATCCAATACCCTGGATATTGTGGTGGAAGCCGCCCGTCATCTCATCTGATCGTTACCGGTTTCATGAATCAAGCCGTATCGCCGGGTTTTCCGGTGGTGCGGCTTTTTTTTAATCATTCATTCTGTAAATCTGATACAGTGATCGTGCCGAACATACTGATAATAATGATAAAGAGGTATCAATGACCAGACAGCCATTACCGCATCCTTCCGTACTGCCGCTCGACGGTGGGATCAATTTCCGTGACCTGGGAAACAAAGTGCTGCCGGACGGCAGTAAAATCAAACCCGGTCTGCTGTTCCGCGCCGGGGCGCTGGATCGCCTGAGCGACAACGACTTAACCCGGCTGACAGAGCAGAATCTGTTTCAGATCCTGGATTACCGCGACAGCGGCGAAATTGCTGATAAACCAGATCGTCTGTGGAATGGCGCGCTGTACACGAACGCACCGGCAAATCCGATGTCAAAGGAAGTGGATGCTAACCTTGAGAAGCTCGGCAATGAAGCGCTGACGGAGTTTGATCCGAAAGCCTTTATGCTGCGTCTCTATGAACTGCTGCCGCTGGGCAACCCGGCGTATCATGCACTCGGTGATATGCTGCGCAACCCGGAAAAAGGCGGCATTGTGCAGCACTGTGCGGTCGGTAAAGACCGGACCGGTGTGGGTTCGGCACTGGTGCTGTTTGCACTCGGCGCGGATACCGATATGGTGATGGAAGATTACCTGCTGACCAATGACACGCTGGCACCTTACCGCCATGAACTGCTGGCGGAACACGCGAAAACCATGCCGGAAGCGGTGGTGGAGAAATTCGCCTATGTTTACTCCGTACAGCCTGATTTCCTGAATACCGCACTGAAAAGTATTCACTCTCATTATGGCAGTATTGATACCTGGCTGGCGAAAGATATCGGGCTGACAACAGCAGTCCGCGACAAAATCCGTAACCATTTCCTTGAGTAATATCAGACAGTAAGGGGGATTTTCTGGCACCGGCAGATATTATCACCACCGTTACCGCATTTGTCCGTGAACATGAGATCTGGGCATTGCCGATCGTTTTCGTGCTGGCATTCGGTGAATCTCTCGCATTTCTTTCCCTGTTGTTTCCGGCAACAGTGATTCTGCTCGGAGTCGGGGCGCTGATCGGGGAGGGCGGACTGAATTTTCTGCCGGTCTTCCTGGCAGCGGCCACCGGTGGCTTTTTCGGCGACTGGATCTCCTATTACATCGGCTACTACTACAAGGACAATGTCCGCCATATGTGGCCGATTTCCCGCTCCCCGCAAACCCTGGTCAGAGGACATCAGTTCTTTGAGAAATGGGGAATATGGGGTGTCTTTTTCGGGCGTTTCTTCGGGCCGTTCCGTGCTGTGGTACCGCTGGTGGCCGGGATCTGTGCGATGCCGCAGCGTCATTTTCAGCTGGCGAACCTGTCTTCTGCCGTGATCTGGGCATTCGGCCTGCTGGCACCGGGGGCGTTCGGGCTGAAATGGATGGCCGGGCTGATGGGCGGATAGCGCCGCATTTTCACCGGATTACATTGATTTTTGCGTGACGCGCCGAAAAAAACGGCGGACAGCAAAAAGACAGTGGACATCTGTACAGTGCTATTTTACCGTAAGCGGCGTAAGTGACTCGCGGAGGAGACGGCCATCGTGGATATTCAGTGGCTTTATGGTTTTATCGGCATTCTGAGCGGTATTCTGCTGGGCGGCGGTGTGGTCTGGTTCAGCCTGCAACAGCGGCTGGCGGACAAAAACCGGCTGTTACAGGATAATATTGCGCAACTTGCCCTGCTGGATGAAACCCGGCGTCAGGCTGCATACTGGCAGCAGGCCAGGGAGCAGAGTGAACAGTCACTGGAAAATGCCCGTCATATCAGCGCACAACAGGAAGCCGAGATCCGTGAGCTGACCACCCGGCTGGAAGAGAGCCGCCTGGCTGCCGAAGAAAAACAGCGGCTGCTGCTCAACAGTGAGCAACGCCTGAATACCCAGTTTGAAAACCTGGCTTCCCGCATATTTGAACAGAGCGGCCGCCGGACAGATGAACTCAACCGCCAGAGCCTGTCTATGCTGCTGCGCCCGTTCCGTGAACAGCTGGATAACTTTAACCGCCAGGTTCAGGAAAGTTACAGCCAGGAAAGTCGTGAACGGCACACCCTGACACATGAAATTCAGCGCCTGCAACAGCTTAATCTGCGGATGGCACAGGAAGCGGTCAATCTCACCAATGCCCTGAAAGGTGATAACAAAATGCAGGGTAACTGGGGGGAAACGATTCTTGCCCGTATCCTGGAAGCCTCCGGTCTGCGCGAGGGCCATGAATTCGCCACCCAGGTCAGTCTGAAAAATGAACAACAAAGCCGTTATCAGCCGGATGTGGTGATTTACCTGCCGCAAAACAAACAGGTGATTGTGGACGCCAAAGTGTCGCTGGTGGCCTATGAACGTTATTTCAACAGCGATACTCCGGATGCCCGCCAGGCGGCACTGACGGAACATATCAACTCTGTGCGTCAGCATATCCGCGGTCTGAGCCGCAAAGAATATCAGGATCTCAGCGGGATTAACTCACTGGATTATGTGCTGATGTTTATCCCGGTTGAACCGGCGTTTCTGGCAGCAGTCGGGCAGGAAAGTGTATTACTGGACGAAGCCCTCAGAAGCAATATCATGCTGGTCAGCCCGTCAACATTGCTGGTGGCGCTGCGGACAATCGCCAATCTCTGGCGTTATGAACATCAGCATGAAAACAGTCAGGCAATTGCACAACGGGCAGCGCGTCTGTATGACAAACTCCGCCTGTTTACCGAGGAAATGGACGGTATCGGCCAGGCGCTGGATAAAGCCCAGAGCACGTACCACGGGGCGATGAAAAAACTGACCACCGGCCGGGGAAACCTGCTGTCACAGGCAGAAAGCTTCCGGGAACTGGGTGTTGAGGTAAAACGTCCGCTGGATGAAATTCTGGTGCAGAAAGCCCGTCTCAGTGAACAGCAGGATACCGCTGCGGATGAACTACCGGAGGTGGCGGCTAATTTCGCAGAACAACACAATGGGCATAGGGTTTTGCGGTAAAGGCTGATACACTTTTCCGATCACTAATTCATGCACACAGGCAAAACAGGCAAGAAGAGAATGGAAGAGCAATCCCGGGATACAATCGATTTTGGTTTTCGCACTGTTAACAGAAACGAAAAAGCAGGTATGGTGGCAAACGTCTTTCATTCTGTTGCCGCAAAATACGATCTGATGAATGACCTGATGTCTTTCGGCATCCATCGTGTCTGGAAACGTTTTACTATTGATGCCAGTGGTGTCCGCCGTGGTCAGCGGGTGCTGGATCTTGCCGGGGGAACCGGTGATTTCACTGCAAAATTCTCCCGTATGGTCGGTGAAAACGGTCAGGTGATCCTCGCGGATATCAACGATTCCATGCTGAAAATGGGCCGGGAAAAGCTGCGTAACCACGGGGTTGTCGGCAATGTGAATTATGTTCAGGCGAATGCCGAAGAACTGCCGTTCCCGGATGACTACTTCAACTGCATCATCATCTCTTTCGGGCTGCGTAATGTCACCGATAAAGACAAAGCACTCCGCTCCATGTTCCGTGTGTTAAAACCGGGCGGCCGCCTGCTGGTGCTGGAATTCTCCAAACCGGTGATTGAACCGCTGAGTAAAGTATATGACGCATACTCCTTCCACGTACTGCCGCGTATCGGGCAGGCGGTTGTGAATGATGCGGACAGCTACCGCTATCTTGCCGAATCCATCCGCATGCATCCGGATCAGGAAACCCTGAAAGGCATGATGGAAAATGCCGGATTTGAGCATGTTTCCTACACCAATATGACCGGCGGCATTGTGGCGCTGCATAAAGGATTCAAATTCTGATATGGCTGATACGTTTGCAGAAAATATCCCGTCTCCTGTCAGTCCGCAGGCACTTTACCCTGTGGTTGCCGGATTTCTGGAAACGGTACTCAACCGGCTGTTGTACAGTGAAAATGTACTGAAACCGGCCCGCGCCCGTCTGACCGGCAAAACACTGACACTCCGGCTGACAGAGCCGGATATGCAGTTCACGCTGATTTTCAGTGAAAAACAGCTGGATGTGATTTCCCGCTGGGAAGACCCGGCAGACTGTGTGCTGCAAACCCGTTTTCTCACACTGCTGAAACTGAAAGACAAACAACAGCTTTCAGCTCTGATCCGGCAGGGTGATATTGTTATTGACGGTGATATGCAGGTCATTCAGCACTTTTCAGCGCTGCTGGATATGGCGGAATGGGATCCGGCACATTATCTGGCACCGTATACCGGCGATATTGCCGCACAGACACTGACTCAGATCGCCGTAAAAGGCGGGCAGTTTATCCGTCGGGCGGTATGCCGCCAGCAGGAATATCTGACCGGCGCGGTCACCCGTGAGTGGGCACTTGCGCCTTCCGCGCTGGAAGCCGCTCATTTCTGTGATGAAGTTGCGGATGCTGCACAAACCGCAGATGAACTTGAGGTGCGCCTCGCCCGTCTGGAAAAAAAAGCAGGAACCGGGTATGAGACCGAGTGAAATAAAACGCCTCTATTTTATCATCCGCACTCTCCTGAATTACGGGCTGGATGAACTGATCCCTAAAAACCGTCTGAGCTGGGCAATCCGTCTCTGGCGCCGTTCACTGTTCTGGATGCCGAACAAGCATAAAGACAAAGTGCTGGGTGAGCGTCTGCGTCTGGCGCTTCAGGAACTGGGGCCGGTATGGATAAAGTTCGGTCAGATGCTCTCCACCCGCCGGGACCTGTTCCCGCCGGCCATTGCTGACCAGCTGGCACTGTTGCAGGATCGTGTTTCATCATTTGACGGCAATCTGGCAAAGAAAACCATTGAAGATGCCCTGGAAGGGCCGGTGGAAACCTGGTTTGATGATTTTGATATCACACCGCTGGCATCCGCCTCGATTGCTCAGGTTCATACTGCAGTTCTGAAAGAAAACGGACAGGCGGTGGTACTGAAAGTGATCCGCCCGGATATTTTGCCGGTGATCCAGGCTGATATCCATCTGATGTACCGGCTGGCGAACATGGTTCCCCTGTTACCGGACGGCAGACGTCTGCGGCCGAAAGAGGTCGTTCGCGAGTATGAAAAAACACTGCTGGATGAGCTGAATCTGCAACGCGAAGCGGCTAATGCTATTCAGTTGCGGCGTAATTTTGAAAACAGCCCGATGCTCTATGTGCCGGAGGTTTATCCGGATCTCTGCCGTGAAAATGTGCTTATCATGGAGCGTATCTACGGCATTCCGGTTTCTGATATTGCGGCTCTGCATGAGCAGGGCACAAATATGAAACTGCTGGCCGAGCGTGGCGTGCAGGTCTTTTTCACCCAGGTTTTCCGTGACAGCTTCTTCCATGCGGATATGCATCCGGGCAATATTTTTGTCAGCCGCGAGCATCCGGACGATCCTCAGTATATCGGTATCGACTGCGGTATTGTCGGTTCACTGAATAAAGAAGATAAGCGCTATCTCGCGGAAAACTTTATTGCCTTCTTCAACCGTGATTACCGCAAAGTGGCTGAGCTGCATGTGGATTCCGGCTGGGTTCCGCCGGATACCAATGTGGAAGATTTTGAATTTGCTATCCGTACGGTGTGTGAACCGATTTTTGAAAAACCGCTGGCAGAAATCTCTTTCGGTCATGTGTTGCTGAACCTGTTCAATACCGCCCGGCGCTTTAATATGGAAGTTCAGCCGCAACTGGTTTTATTACAGAAAACCCTGCTGTATGTTGAGGGGCTCGGACGCCAGCTCTATCCGCAGCTGGATCTGTGGAAAACCGCGAAACCATTCCTTGAATCGTGGCTGAAAAGTCAGATTGGCGTGAAAGCCGTGATCCGCAGTATCAAAGAAAAAGCACCGTTCTGGGCGGAAAAACTACCGGAATTACCGGAACTGGTGTATGACAGTCTTAAGCAGCAGCGCCGTCTTCAGTCCGGTGTTGAGCGGCTGGCAGAGCAGATGAAACAGCAGCAGGCTGCTCAGCGGAAAGCAAATTTCTCACTGGGTATCGGTGCGACATTGTTTGTCTGTGCGAGCTTATTCTATCTGGCCGGCGCACCTGTTGCACCCTGGGTTCTGATGTTTTTTGGTATACTTACCTGGGTAACAGGATGGTGGCAATCCGGTAAAATGAAGTAAAGGTTGAGTTAAAGCAAAGTTTCAACCTATGTTGTGTATTTCCGTATACGGCTGTGGTTGTATATAATGAAGTAAGTAGGTCCATATCAATTTGAGGTAAAACTAATGGCCGGTATTAATATTTGGCAATTGTTAATTATTGCTGTGATTGTTGTACTCCTGTTCGGAACAAACAAACTCCGTACTCTGGGATCTGATTTAGGCGCATCTATCAAAGGCTTTAAAAAAGCTATCGGTGATGAAGATCAGAACAAAGCAGATACAACAACAGCCGGAAAAGACGCGGATTTTGAACAAAAAAATATCGCAGAAAAGAAAGCTGATTCAGCTGAGCAGCCAGAGAATAAAAACAAAGAGCAGGTATAACCCGTGTTTGACATCGGTTTTGGTGAACTGATCTTAGTATTGGTTATCGGACTTGTGGTTCTGGGACCTGAACGCCTTCCGGTTGCTGTGAAAACAGTAGCCGGCTGGATCCGTGTGATGCGTTCAATGGCTGCCAATGTGCAGAATGAACTGACGCAGGAACTCAAGCTTCAGGAGTTGCAGGATAACCTGAAAAAGATGGAAGAGCAGGCCGGTAAAGCCATTTCACCTGAATTGAAGGCGTCGATGGATGATTTGAAAGAAGCCGCTGATACATTACGCCGCTCTTATCAGGAACCGGTGGATACACTGAAAAAGCAGCTCGACCCGGAAGCACTGGCCGACCAGGAACTTGAGATCCCGTCTGTCCGCCCGGCATCAGCCGGTACTCCGGCGGCTGAAAATCCGGCTCCGGCAGCACCATCTCCGACCGTTGCTGAGGAAGCCCCTGTCCGGTTATCTCCGGAAGTCAGTGATACAGAACCTGCACCGTCACCGGCAACCGTTGCTGCGTCAGATTCACAGAAACATTAATAGATTACGGTAAAAGTACGTTATGGCTGTTGAAGACACGCAACCGCTGATCACTCATTTAATCGAATTACGAAAACGCATTCTCAACAGCCTGATTGCAGTCTTTGTTGTGTTTGTTGCGCTGGCGTATTTCTCAAATGATATCTATCAGCTGGTATCCTCGCCGCTGGTGAGCAAACTGCCGCAGGGTTCGAACATGATCGCAACGGATGTTGCATCACCGTTCCTGGCGCCGATTAAGCTGACCATTATGGTCTCCATTTTTATTTCGGCACCGTACATCCTGTATCAGGTCTGGGCTTTTATTGCACCGGCGCTGTATAAGCATGAACGCCGGTTATTAATGCCGCTGCTGTTTTTCAGCACCGTGCTGTTTTATATGGGGATGGCATTCGCGTATTTTGTTGTCTTCCCGCTGGCGTTTGGTTTCTTTACCTCGACAGCACCGCAGGATGTGGTCATTGCGACAGATATTAATAACTATCTCAGCTTTGTCATGGCGCTGTTTATGGCGTTTGGTATCTCCTTTGAGGTGCCGATTGCCATTATCCTGTTGTGCTGGAGCGGTGCGACGACCGTTGCCTCACTGAAGCACAAGCGGCCGTATATTCTGGTCGGGGCTTTTGTGGTGGGGATGCTGCTGACACCACCGGATGTGTTCTCGCAGACGCTGCTGGCTATCCCGATGTATCTGTTGTTTGAAGTCGGTGTGTTCTTTGCCCGTTTCTATGTACCGCGCAGTAAAGCACAACCGCAGGATGAAGAAGCCGAAGAGTAACGCGATACTGCTTCAGGTAAAAACCGCCTTAATCACAGGGCGGTTTTTTGTTTCCGGGGACGGAAATACTCAGAGTTTCCGGATAAAGCTGGTGTTATCCACTTTTTTGGTCAGCTCTTTACTGATCAGCGTCAGCAGCAGCACTGAGCGGGTATCGCCGTCCGGCTCCTGATAAATCGCTTCCAGGCCTTTAAACATCCCTTCAGTGATTTCCACAATATCCCCGGGCTGCGGAACATTTTGCTCTGACAGGCTGATACATTCGGCATTTTTCAGCTCTTCAATCAATGATGCGGGAACAACGGCAGGCAGTGGTCCGAAACGGACAAAATGATTGACGCCGCGCGTTGAGTTAATCGTGGTTGTATGAATTGTCTCGGGATCAAAAGAAATAAACAGGTAATTCGGGAACAGGGGCTCATTAACCGTCACACGTTTGCCGCGAACCACTTTTTCAATATTCGCCATCGGTGTCAGGCATTCCACCTGCTGCCGCTGCAAATGTTCCATTGCCCGCGGAAGTTGTCCGCGTTTGCAGTACAATAAATACCAATCCTTCATTACGCTATCCAACACAAACGGGGCTTATATAAACCCTGATAATAACAAATTTGTTTTACTATGAGTGCAACAAATGGCGATTTAAGACAAATGAGTGTGAATTCAGTCCCTTATTTGAGTTGCTTTTTACCGTAGAATGATGTCATTTAATGAGTTATAAACTAATTATCGTATTTATAATGACAGAATAATAAGGGCAATGTCGATGGACATTTTTTTACTCAGTAACGGCAAACTTTCCGGTAACCCGCAATGGCTCAGCTATGCACAGGACCGCATCCGGACAATGATAAAAACCCGCGGGATCCGCTCTGCAGTACTGATTGCATATGCCGTTATCCGTGCTGATCACGACCAGCGAGCCCGTGAACTTTCCGAAGCACTGGGCATTGATGTTACCTGCATCGAACATTTTGATTCCCCGGTTCAGGCTGTCGAAAATGCGGAATGTATTCTTGTCAGCGGCGGAAATACCTGGCTGCTGAATCAGTTACTGCATGAGAATGGCCTGGTTGTGCCAATCCAGCGCGCGGTTCGTGAACGAAATATCCCGTATATCGGCTGGAGTGCCGGGTGTAACGTTGCCACGCCGAGCATCCGGACCACCAATGATATGCCGGTACGTAACTGTGTGGTGATGCCGTCTCTGGGGCTGTTCCCTGTTCAGATTAACCCTCACTATATTGACGCGGTCATCAGCGGCCATATGGGTGAAACCCGTGATGAGCGGATTGCGGAATTCTGTGCCATCAATCCGGATGAGATTGTTGTGGCGCTGCGTGAAGGCAGCGGCTTCCATATCACCGGAAATGAGCTGCATTACTTCAGCGGCAAAAATGAAGGATTCAAACTCTTTCAGCACAACAAAACATTCCCGGAACAATTTGATACCAGCGCCCTGGCAGACCGGGTTCCGTTCCGCTGCTGCTGATCCCTGCACTTGTAACAGTGGGCGGGATTCCTATAATGGAGTCCCTTCCACCTGCTGACAGATTAATAACATAATGAAATATCGGGACCTGAGAGATTTTCTCACTATTCTGGAAAGTCAGGGCGAGCTTAAACGGATCAAAACTGAAGTCGATCCTTACCTCGAAATGACGGAAATTGCTGATCGCACACTGCGTGCGGGCGGCCCTGCATTGCTGTTTGAAAATCCGAAAGGTTATTCAATGCCGGTGCTCTGTAATCTGTTCGGCACAACCAAACGGGTTGCGATGGGAATGGGGCAGGAGGATGTCAAAGCACTGCATGATGTCGGTAAACTGCTGGCTTTCCTGAAAGAACCGGATCCGCCGAAAGGGTTCCGTGATCTTATCGATAAGCTGCCGAAGTTTAAGCAGGTTCTCAATATGCCGACCAAACGGCTGAGTTCCGCACCGTGTCAGACGCATGTTTTCACCGGCGATGACGTGGATCTGACAAAAATCCCGGTTATGCACTGCTGGCCGGATGATGCGGCACCGCTGATTACCTGGGGACTGACCGTCACCCGGGGGCCGTTTAAAGATCGCCAGAATTTAGGAATTTACCGCCAGCAGGTGCTGGGGAAAAACAAACTGATTATGCGCTGGTTATCGCATCGCGGCGGCGCACTCGATTTTCAGGAATGGTGTCAGGCACACCCGGGGGAGCGTTTCCCGGTTGCGGTGGCTCTGGGCGCTGATCCTGCGACAATTCTCGGTGCGGTGACGCCGGTTCCGGATACCTTGTCCGAATACGCTTTTGCGGGGTTACTGCGCGGTAATAAATCCGAAGTGGTGAAATGCATTTCTAATGACCTGGAAGTTCCTGCCGGTGCTGAAATTATCCTTGAAGGGTATATTGAGCCGGGTGAAACCGCACCGGAAGGGCCGTACGGGGATCATACCGGTTATTATAATGAAGTGGATGATTTCCCTGTCTTTACGGTCACACATATTACCCAGCGTGATGAACCTATCTATCACTCAACCTATACCGGCCGTCCGCCGGATGAACCGGCCACTCTGGGTGTGGCACTGAATGAAGTGCTGGTGCCGATTCTGCAGAAACAGTTCCCTGAAATTGTCGATTTTTATCTGCCTCCGGAAGGGTGTTCATACCGCCTGGCCGTTGTCACCATGAAAAAGCAGTATGCGGGACATGCAAAGCGGGTCATGATGGGAGTCTGGTCGTATTTACGGCAATTTATGTACACTAAATTTGTCATTGTCTGCGATGATGACATCAATGCCCGTGACTGGAATGATGTGATCTGGGCGATCACCACCCGGATGGATCCGGCCCGGGACACTGTCATGATGGAAAATACCCCGATTGACTATCTCGATTTTGCATCTCCGGTATCGGGGCTGGGGTCGAAGATGGGGCTGGATGCAACAAATAAATGGCCCGGCGAAACCTCACGCGAGTGGGGCAAACCGATTGTTATGACCGATGAAGTCAGACAGCGTGTTGACGCCATATGGGACGAATTAAATATTCTCGATAATTGAGGGAGCACATGGCAACGTTAAACTGCAAAGTTACCTCTGTTGAATCTATAACGGATACGGTATACCGCATAAAATTATTACCGGATGGTGATTTTTCATTCAAAGCCGGGCAATACCTGATGGTGGTGATGGATGAACGGGATAAGCGCCCGTTCTCAATGGCATCCGCGCCGTCATCCCGGCAGGAAATTGAGCTGCATATCGGAGCATCCGAATTTAATCTTTATGCGATGGCGGTGATGGACCGGATCCTGGATAACCGCCGGGTGACCATTGATATCCCGCACGGCAAAGCCTGGTTCCGGGAAAACAGTGACGCACCGGTGCTCCTGATTGCCGGAGGAACCGGTTTTTCTTACACCCGTTCTGTTTTGCTGGCGGCACTGGAAGAAAATCCGCAGCGTGATATCACGTTTTACTGGGGTGCCAGAGAGCATGTTTATCTCTATGACCTCGGTGAATTGCAAGCTCTCGCCGAAACACATCCGAACCTGAAAATTATCCCTGTTGTTGAACAGCCGGATGATACCTGGCGCGGGCGCACCGGTACTGTGCTCAGTGCGGTTCTGGATGATTTTGGTTCACTGGCCGGAAAAGATATCTATATTGCCGGTCGTTTTGAAATGGCCAAAATCGCCCGTGAACGTTTCTGCCAGGAGCGCGGTGCTGATGCCGGCCGCCTGTTTGGTGATGCATTCGAGTTTATTTAAAGAAAATCCCGCCCCCTGACGGCGGGAGTATGCTGATAACAGGTCAGCTAAACGGTCAAAGCAGTATCAGCGACGTATTGTGCCGAGTGGCGAAGCAGAAAACGTCGCTGTTATTTATAACGTTCTCAGTGATCAGCCGCGGACACGTTCAATCACGGTTGCTATCCCCTGACCGAAACCAATACACATCGTTGCCAGGCCGAACTGAGCATCCCGCTGCTCCATGACCGTCAGCAGTGAATTGATAATCCGGGTGCCGGAACAGCCGAGCGGATGCCCGAGTGCAATCGCGCCGCCATGCAGATTCACTTTGTCATCATAACAGTCAGATAATCCCATACCCTTCAGGCAGGCCAGTGCCTGTGCCGCGAATGCTTCGTTCAGTTCGATAACATCAATATCAGCCAGTGTCAGCCCGGCCTTTTTCAGCACCATCTGTGTTGCCTGTACCGGGCCATATCCCATCAGTGCCGGTTCACAGCCGGTAACACTCATCGCCCGAATCACCGCCCGCGGAGATAAACCATGCTCACGGGCATAGTGCTCCCCGGCCAGCAGAGTTACGGATGCACCATCTGAAATTGCTGAGGAATTACCGGCGGTGACTGTACCGCTGACCGGATCAAATACCGGACGCAATGCCGAAAGTTCAGCAAGACTGCCGTTATCGCGTACGGTTTCATCCCGGGTGGTAATGGCAGGTACTCCGGCCTGGTTATGACCCTGAACCGGATGGATTTCACGGCTGAATCTGTTATCACGGAATGCCTGTGCGGCCCGCTGATGTGAACGCAGAGCAAATTCATCCTGTGACTCACGGCTGACAGAAAACTGTCGTGCCAGTGCTTCGGCTGTCAGCCCCATCATGCCGGACGCTTTGGCTGTGTGCAGTGCGGCAGCCGGATTAATATCGATACCCTGTGTCATCGGGATATGACCCATATGTTCAACACCCCCTGCAAGTGCCAGTTTACCGTCTCCGGTCTGAATCAGGCGGGCAGCGTCATGCAGGGCCTGCATCGATGAACCGCACAGGCGGTTCACAGTGACGGCAGGCGCGGTGTGCGGGATCTCTGTCAGCAGGGCGGCATGACGGGCTATGTTAAACCCCTGTTCCCCGGTCTGTTGCACACATCCCCAGATAATGTCATCAATATCAGCTGCATTGATATTGTTACGCTTTATCACTGCACTCATTACTTCTGCTGAGAGTGTGTCCGCCCGGACATGCCGGAATATACCGTTCTTTGAGCGGCCCATTGAGGTGCGGAGACCATCAATTATCATGACTTTTTCCATATAAACCTCACTGTGCAGTAACAGGGTGACTATCCGGTTGCGGATAATAAGGAGTGTCATTAACAGCATGTGCCAGCAGACTGTCCGGAATGGCATAAAGCGGGCCCAGTGCGCTGTATTGCTCTGCTTTTTCGCAGAAAGCGCGGATCCCGGTATCATCCAGATAACGGAAAATACCGCCCCGGAACGGCGGAAAGCCAAGGCCGTAGACCAGAGCCAGGTCTGCTTCTGCCGGGCTGCTGATAATACCTTCCTCGTAGCAGCGGATAACTTCATTCACCATCGGAATCATCAGGCGGTCGATAATCTCGTCTGCAGTAAAGTCACGGGGCGTGCGTCCCAGTGGTGCAAGCACTTCTTCGAGCTGCTCATCGGGTTGTTTCTGCAGGCGGCCTTTGCCGTCATCGGTATGGCGGTAAAACCCGAGGCGGCTTTTTTGCCCCAGCCGTTTCAGTCCGGCAAACAGACTGATGACATTGTGCTCTTCAACGACCATCCGCTCCGGATAGCCCTCAGCCATCACATGTTGTACATGATTAGCAGTATCCAGCCCGACAACATCGAGCAACAGCGCCGGTCCCATCGGCCAGCCGAATTCCTGTTCCATAACGCGGTCAACCGTTTTAATATCCGCTCCGCCGGAGACCAGCAGAGAAAAGGCGTTCAGATACGGAAACAGTACCCGGTTGATAAAGAATCCCGGACAATCTCCCACCACAACCGGCGTTTTTCCCATCTTGTGGGCATAGTGAACCACTGCGGCGATTGTGTCGTCCGAGGTTTTTTCTCCCCGGATTACTTCAACCAGCGGCATTTTAGGTACGGGATTGAAAAAATGCATTCCGCAGAAATTGTGCGGGCGTTTCAGCGCCTGAGCCAGTTCACTGACAGGGATCGAAGAGGTGTTTGATGTCAGAATGCAGTGTTCACTGACCTGTTGTTCAATATCTGCCAGTACTTTTTGTTTGATGGCTTTGTTTTCAACAACCGCCTCAACCACAATATCACAGTCACTGAGTTCATTATCATGACGGACTGGGTGGATAGCGGCGCGTATCCCTGCGGCCTGAACCACGGTCATTTTTCCTGACTGACACTGTTTTTCCAGCAGCTTTACGGCTTCATCAATACCGGCCTGCAATGCGGCAGGCTGAATATCTTTCAGGTGTACCGGAATACCGCTGTAAGCTGACTGGTAAGCAATACCACCACCCATAATACCGGCACCGATAACAGCGGCCTGTTCCGGTGCGTCACGTAAAGCGGTCTGCCGGCGGGTGAGGCCTTTCACATATTGTTCATTCAGGAAAAGTGAAACCAGAGCCCCGGCGGTGAGTGTCCTGGTCAGTGGTACAAAATGCGCGGTTTCGCAGAGCAGTGCTTCATCGCGCTGTAGTCCGGCTCCGGCTTCTATTCCGTTTACTGCCGCCATCGGTGCCGGGTAATGTTTTCCTGCCTTTTGCCGGACAAGGGCTTTGGCCGTGATAAGGCTCATCTGTAATTCTGCAGGGGGTAACTGTAACGCCGCTTTTTTCTGCTGCCGTCGAGCCTGCCAGTTAATCCGGCCACTGATCGCCTGTTCCAGCAGCATCAGTGAACCGTTAATCAATTCATCATCCTGTACAATGCCGTCAGTCAGGCCGAGTTTCAGCGCTTCACCGGCAGTCACAATTTTCCCCTGTGTGATAAGTTCAAGGGCATTATCGCAACCAATCAGGCGGGGCAGGCGGACTGAACCGCCGAAGCCCGGCATTATTCCGAGTTTGGTTTCCGGCAGGCCGATACGCAGATCGTCAGTGGTGAGGCGGTAGTCTGTTGTCAGTGCGCATTCACACCCGCCGCCGAGTGTGAATTTCCGCAGTGCGGTGACAGTAGGCACGGGCAGATCTTCAATCCGGTTAAACAACCGGTTGGCGAAATTCAGCCACTCGGTCAACTGTTCCGCCGGTGCATTAAACAGAGTCAGAAATTCTGTAATATCCGCCCCCAGGATAAAGCTCTCTTTGGCGGAGGTAATAATCAGGCCTTTCAGCTGCGGTGTTTGTTCAAGGCAGGCAACGGCTTCATCCAGTGAGGCAATTGTCCGGGTATCCAGTTTATTTATCGCTCCCTGCGCATCAAAAACAAGTTTTGCAATTCCTTCTTTTTCCCAGCTGACCTTAATTGATTCACTGTGATAAAGCATATGGTTCTCCTTAAATATTGCATCGCTCCCGTAAAGGATGAGAACACCATGTGGTATGACCAGATGAAGTAATTGTGATTTTTTTGTTAACGAAAGCAAATGAAATGATGATTTTTTGCGCTGAAGATCACGCAAAATGTCTCAATATGCAGAAACAGAAAAGAAAAACGTCGTGACGCGCCGAAGATTCCCGGTAAATAACCGGGGATGACATAGCCTGCCATATCCATAATCGCGGAGATCATGCTAAGCTTTTGTCACTATCATAATGAAAAAAGGTCAATTCCCATGGAAAAAATGGCATCCCTCTACCGTGAGCACATCGCAACATTATTACAGCGGACCCGCGATATTCTTGCGCGCGAGAAACTGGACTCGTTACTGATCCACTCCGGTGAACCGATACGCATTTTTCTCGATGATCGTGACTATCCCTTTAAAAGTAACGTGCATTTTAAAGCATGGGTGCCGGTAACGGATGTACCGCATTGCTGGCTGTGGACTGATGGTGTGAACAAACCGAAATTATGGTTCTATTCTCCTGTTGATTACTGGCACAGCGTCGAGGCGTTACCTTCTTCTTACTGGACAAATGATGTTGAGGTTATCCATCTGAAGAATGCCGGTGACATTGCTTCCATGCTGGCATCACAGGATAAAACCCGCACTGCGTATATCGGGCCGAACACCGATCGTGCCGCAGCGCTGGGGATCAGCAGTAATCATATTAACCCGAAAGCGGTGCTGGATTTCTTTGCGTTTCACCGTTCATATAAAACAGATTATGAACTGGCCTGTATGCGTGAAGCACAAAAAATGGCGGTTAACGGGCATCTTGCCGCACATGAGGCTTTTTTATCCGGCCTGAGTGAATTTGATATCAATATGGCGTACCTGATGGCAACCGGCCATCGTGATACAGATGTGCCGTATGACAATATTGTTGCTATTAATGAAAACGCTGCTGTCCTGCACTACACCAAACTGAATAAAAACGCACCGCGTACACGGCACAGCTTCCTGATCGATGCCGGTGCGGAATTCAATGGTTATGCCGCAGATTTAACCCGGACATATGCTGCTGATGCTGACAGCGATTTCGCACAGCTGGTATCGGATTTGAATGATGAGCAGCAGTCACTGATCGGTGATATTAAAGCCGGGGTCCGCTATACCGATTACCATATTCAGATGCATCACCGCATCGCGAAGCTGCTGAAAAAACATAAAATAATTACCGGAATGTCTGAGGAAGCCATGGTCAGCGAAGGTGTAACCACGCCGTTCCTGCCGCATGGGCTTGGCCATCCGCTGGGTCTTCAGGTTCATGATGCTGCCGGGTTTATGCAGAATGATCAGGGTGAGCATCTGGCGGCACCGGAAATGTATCCGTTCCTGCGTTGCACCCGCATTCTGGAGCCGCGTATGGTGCTGACCATCGAGCCGGGACTGTATTTTATTGAATCTCTGCTGGCACCGTGGCGTGAAGGTAAGTTCAGTCAGCACTTTGACTGGAAACGTATTGAGCAGTTTAAACCTTGTGGCGGTATCCGCATTGAAGATAACATTATTATCCATGACAACAGTGTGGAAAATATGACGCGGGATCTGAATCTGCCGTAATGAAATCGTACCTTATACCGGCTGAGCCGGTTATGTTTACTGAAGAGATAAAAAAAAGCCGTTTCATCACCCTGTTGCAGCATACGGACGGGGTGGATGAAGCAAAGCAATTTATTCAGTCTGTCAAAGATGAATATCCCGATGCCCGGCACCATTGCTGGGCATTTGTTGCGGGGCGTCCGGATGATTCGCAGCAACTGGGATTTTCCGATGACGGTGAGCCGACCGGAACAGCCGGTAAACCGATGATTGCACCGCTGCTCGGCAGCGGAATCGGGGAAATTACGGCGGTGGTTGTCCGCTATTTCGGCGGAATAAAATTAGGTACCGGCGGGCTGGTCCGTGCATACGGCAGCGGGGTTCAGCAGGCACTGAAACTGCTGGTAACGAAAACTAAAATCCCGCAGGTGATCTGTGAAATAACCTGTGATTACAGCTTTATCAGCCAGGCAGAATTAGTGGTCCGGCAGGTGGACGGCACGATAATCAACAGTGATTTCGGTGCGGATGTAACGTTACGTATTTCGATTCCTGCTACCTTACTGAGTGAGGTTAGTGATAAATTACGTGACCTGAGCCGGGGGATGTTTGAGCTTAAACGCCCTGATGACACCACCGGAAACTGATTTCTGAGGACTCTGCTGCAATGCATTTTCGCGCCATAACCCGTATTGTCGGGTTACTTGTCATTATTTTTTCTGTCACCATGATCATTCCCGGGATTGTGGCGCTTATCTATAAAGACGGTGCAGGTAAAGCATTCAGTCAGACATTCCTGGCAGCACTGATTATCGGCCTGCTGCTCTGGATCCCGAACCGCAATAAAAAAAGTGAGTTAAAACCGAAAGAAGGTTTTCTGATTGTGGTGCTGTTCTGGACGGTGCTGGGCAGTGTCGGGGCATTACCTTTTATTTTTTCTGAGCGCCCGAACCTCTCGGTGACAGATGCGTTTTTTGAATCATTCTCCGGCTTAACCACAACGGGTGCCACCACACTGGTCGGGCTGGATACTCTGCCCAAAGCGATTTTATTCTACCGGCAGATGTTACAGTGGCTGGGCGGGATGGGGATCATCGTATTAGCCGTCGCTATCCTGCCGCTGCTGGGTGTCGGGGGAATGCAGCTGTACCGGGCGGAAATGCCGGGGCCGCTGAAAGATAATAAAATGCGCCCGAGGATTGCGGAAACAGCAAAAACCCTCTGGCTGATTTATGTGTTCCTCACCATCGTCTGTGCAATTGCCCTCTGGTTTGCGGGGATGGATGTTTTTGATGCGATATCCCACAGCTTTTCCACTATCGCCATTGGCGGGTTTTCCACTCATGATGCCAGTATCGGTTACTTTAACAGTCCGGCAATTAACACCATCATTGCCATTTTCCTGCTGATCTCTGGCTGTAACTATGGCCTGCACTTTGCCGTACTGACCGGGCGCAGCCTGGGTGTCTACTGGCGTGATCTGGAATTCCGGATGTTTATTTCCCTCCAGCTTGTGCTGGTCGTGATCTGTGTGTTGGTTTTGTGGAAGTTTGATGTCTATGCTACAGAGGGACAAACCCTCAACCAGGCATTTTTCCAGGTTGTCTCTATGGCGACAACAGCCGGGTTCTCCACTGACAGTTTCTATAAATGGCCGCTGTTCCTGCCGATGCTGCTTCTGTGTGCAGCGTTTGTCGGCGGATGTGCGGGGTCAACCGGCGGTGGTCTGAAGGTTATCCGCATTATGCTGCTGTTCCTTCAGGGCGCGCGTGAACTGAAACGCCTTGTGCATCCGAATGCGGTTTACACTATCAAACTGGGCCGCAGGGCATTACCGGAACGAATCATCGAGGCTGTCTGGGGATTCTTCTCCGCTTATGCACTGGTCTTTGTGGTCAGTATGCTGTTACTGATAGCGACAGGTGTTGATGAATTTTCCGCTTTCTCTGCGATAGCCACCACACTGAATAACCTGGGGCCGGGGCTGGGAACGCTGGGTGAGAACTTTACAACCCTGAATCCGGGCGGGAAATGGATCCTTGTCGTGACGATGTTATTTGGTCGTCTGGAAGTCTTTACTTTGCTGGTATTGCTGACGCCGACGTTCTGGCGTGATTAACGGAGTGTTTCATGTCGTACTTGTTGCTTTATTCCGGCCATGACGGGCAGACAAAAAAAATCATTACTGAAATTGCCCTGCATTTACGAAAAGCAGGGGCGGAGTGTGATGTCCGCTCTTTGCAGGATAATCAGCCGCTGAATCTGGCGCCGTATGAGAAGGTGCTGGTCGGGGCATCTATCCGCTACGGTCACTTTAACCGGGCGCTGGATAAATTCGCGAAGTTGCATGCGGTGCAGCTGAATCAGATGAAAACCGCCTTCTTTGGTGTGAACCTGACTGCCCGTAAACCGGAAAAACGGACACCAGAGACAAATGTGTATGTCCGGAAATTCCTGGCCGCGACACCCTGGAAGCCGACCGCCTGTACTGTATTTGCCGGGGCATTGCTGTATCCGCGTTACGGTTGGTTTGACCGGATGATGATCCGTCTGATTATGAAAATGACAAAAGGTGAAACGGATACCACCAAAGAAGTGGAATACACGGATTGGCAGCAGGTCGAAGCCTTTGCTGCTGAGTTTGTTCAGATTTAAAGCAAATTATCGGTATTTTGCCGGATAAAACACCGTTGTGGTGAAAAAAGTGGCGAACAGAAAAAAAGTTGAAATAAACACTTGCGTGATCTCAGCGAGTGTCTATAATGCGCCACCACTGACACGGAACCTGTC